>Ga0315282_10001694_pt1 | contig 41278 bp, 34 predicted proteins | sample YL17G07_20_MG_FD_203693 | JGI IMG/M metagenome (GOLD analysis project Ga0315282, IMG submission 203693) | Sediment microbial communities from Yellowstone Lake, YNP, Wyoming, USA - YL17G07_20 | ecosystem: Environmental > Aquatic > Freshwater > Lake > Sediment | place: USA: Wyoming | collected...
TTGCAGTGGGTCCGTCACAGGCACCGATGATCCCAATGGAAACGGCTTCCAACTTTGTAAAACCCAAAGCCAATGCCAAAGCCAACGTTAAAAAAATCCCAAACTGTCCTGCAGCTCCAAGGAGGAATATCTTTGGATTCTCCAGAAGAGGGCCGAAATCGGTCATCGCACCAATCCCCACAAAAATGAGAAGCGGAAATACCTCTGTCAAGACTCCTGCATCATAGATGATCTTGAGAAACCCTCCTTCCTCCATGAGACCCGCCAATGGGATATTGACAAGGATACATCCAAAACCAATGGGGACGAGGAGTAAGGGTTCGAAATCTTTTTTGATCCCGAGATAAAGGAGAACGAGTCCCACTATAATCATGACCGGATTGGACCAATGGAGGTTGGTAAATCCTGCGATAAGTCCATTTAATCCGCTTCCAATGGCTTCTAACATGTTTTATCCCTCCTTATTTAAATCTACTAAAGTCTTGCACTTTTTTAGACCCATAATTTGTCGAGATAACTGTCGAGAATGTTTTGTTGAAATCGAATTTTCATAGCTTTAAAAGTTACAGTGATGTTTTCCAACAAAATATATCTTCGAACATGAAAGGCTAATGACCGAATCGACAAGTCCCAAGAGGCATTTTGATCCTTTAACCACTGAAGGATTTTCAAAAGGATTAAGATGCCATAACTCAAAAGGACTAAAGCCACATGACGCTGGATGGCTTGAGGATTTCGAACCTGATAATGCCCAAATCCTAATCGTTGTTTGAGGTCTTTGATCATCTGTTCAATCTTCCAGCGTTTGGCGTAATACTTAACGATATCCAAGGCAGAGAGATGGAGATTCGTGGAAACCAGATAGGAAGTCTTCTTTCGTTTTTCTTTCACGACCACTACTGCTACTTTGCCCAGACCTTGGATGATGCCAACAAATCGGGCGATCTTGAGGGTTTTGTTTTTACCATAGATAAAGAGAGAGACCTCTCGATAGGCCGAATTGATGGTAGAGAGAGTGGTGACTTTGGTTTTTTTCCCATCCATGAAGACAACGGACGAGGATTTGAGTTGAGAGATCATATGGTAACCATACTTCCGACAAACTTGAGCCAGTTGTTTTGCCCAATACCAACTATCCGCCAGAAGATAGACTTTACAAGGGATCGGGAGTCGAAAGGTTTGGAGCATCTTTTTGACCATGGTGATCTTGGTCTGGAAAGGGCCACATCCTTTGGTTCCTTTAGGATGGTAGAGTTTGGCCCAGAGGGGCAGAAGAAAATCTTTATAGAGCAGGGCCGAGAGGACCCATTGGTGGCCAAAGACATAGGCCTTCTGAGCATGATCTCGATGCCAAGCACATCCTGGAATCTTTTTGCCACTCTTCTGGATGATCGTGTCATCCACGATAAAAAACAGGACGGAATGAGTTTTGATCTGCAAGCGATGGAAGAATTGTTCCAAAGCGGTCTCGGCCACCTCCTCCAAGGCCCCGACGTTTTGTCCGAGGAATCGGGTGAAGCTGGACAGAGAGCGGTGAAGAAATGAAAAGCTAAGGGATTGGACCATCGAGGAGGTATGGGTTTCTTTGCCCAATTGGATAAACCCGATGATAAAGGAAGAGAAGAGTTTGAAGGAAGGTCTTGAAAAAATCTCTGAGAAGCAGGATAATAGTTTTTGGATATCTTGTTTTGCATTCTGGCTGTTCATAGGCTGTTCTCCTTTCTGGGCTAAAGTAAGTTCGCGCTTTCATTAGCCTATTTTAGGATAACAGCCTTTTTTATGCACTCATTAAAAAGTGCAAGAGTTTAGTAAATCTAATTGCCCTCTTCTTTTTTGTACGGGAAGACCTTTTTCAAAACACTCACGAAGAGGCTTAAGATCCAAAGGGTGAGAAGAGTGCCTCCCATTCCAACGACAATCATTGTAATCCCAAATGTCCAGTTATCCATCTTCATATTCATTTACCTCCCGATGACGTATAGAAAGGTTTTCATCTAAGTCTGAAGGCCTTTCTATTCTAAAGGGTAATTAAGAAAGAAAGGGATGAAAGCCCGGAGGGGGCCTCCAGAAAGGGAAAGTCCCCTGAAAAAAGGAGAATAAGAATGATGATGGGGTCTTTAGTTGAAAGATAAACTTTATTTGATTGAAAAAAGAAGATAGAGAGTTTGAATCAAATGACAATCCCGTAAATTTAAGTTCTTCTTCGCTGGGATCGCTATCCTCTGATTTAATAACGACAGATTTTTCGAAAACCCACAAGTCAGAATCTAAGGGCTGATTACATTGAAATAGAGAAAACCCCAGGAGCAAAAGTAGGATGGGCGAAAACTGATGCCAATTCATCATCTTAAATTTGATGCCCTTGAAATTGTTTCCCTTTATACCACCCCTATATTCAAAAAGCAATAGAAAAGTGATTTTTTTAACAAAGTCGACCTAAAAACAATTTATTATTAACTTTCAATAAGTTATAGATCTATGAGAGGGGCCTCATGGACGGATTTATGTTCTCTTATTATTCCTCTTCTGGAACTCTTTGGCCTGGTGCATAAAGGCTTCAAGGCGGGTTAACGTGTTGGTTTGTTCCTGGCCATCATAAGCCATGTTGAGGATAGGAATGTTATTATTCTCCTCTCGATATCGCTTCAGAAGGGTGCTAACAATCGTCCCGGGCATACAGGTGAAGGGCATGATATTGACAACGCCACTCACTCCCCTTTTCGCAAAATCGATGGTCTTCGCGATCGAGAGGATAGCTTCCCCTTCGAAGGAGGAGTCGAGATAAGGCTTAGCCTTTCTAAAAAGGGATCTCGTTTTGGGCTCCCCAAAGTTTCTGAGAGATCCCTTAAATAGCTTCTCCAAATGGTGTTCATCCTTTTTCTGATAGTAGTCTGTGAGAAAAACCTTTAAAAGGTTAGAAAAGGATTTTTTCTTCAAGCTTCTCCTCTTGGCAATGGTATTCACATAAAGAATCCATTCCGTGAGAGGGGCGATCCATGCCTCTCCCCCGAACTGCTCAATCTTTCGAATCGCATCCTCGTTGCTGAACCGGTTGAGACGGACAAAGATCTCTCCCACAATTCCGATCATGGGTTTTGTCCCTAGGCCACTGACTTCGATCTGATTGAAGTCCTCAAGGCTCTTCTTGAGGGCTCCCTCCAAATTGCCCTTCTGCCGGATCGTCTCACATATTCTTTTAAGAGAGTCTTGATAGACCTGGTCGGTACGCCCTTTCTCTTTCTCATAGGGACGGGTCTCAAAAAGTTTTTTCATTAATAGATCGACAGCTACAATCCCTTGCCACCCCAGACGGGTGAATTGAGAACCCATGATTCCCAGTTCACTATAGAGGGTCTCATCCTGATTGGGGGAATAGATGGGAACATGTTGGAAACCCAAATCATCCAGGACAAGGCGATGGAAACGATGGTACTGCCCAAACCGACAGGGACCGTCCCCGGAAGGCATGAAAAAGGCGGCTCTTTGATGATCAAAATGGGGGTCCTTGAGCAACTTCACCATATCGCCTGTGGTGACGATACAGGGATAGCACTCTTTGCCGGAGGTAAGTTTTCTTCCCCAATAGAGGGTCTCCTCATCCGATTCAGGGAAGACCTCGGCCTCCACCCCACAGGCTTCGAAAGCAGCGGCCACTGCATAGGAGTGATCACACATCTGGGGGATATAGATCTTTTTCGTCCGATCGGTCTTCGCCTTTTCCTTCTTTGGAAGAAGACCCTTTTTAGTCTTCACATTCTTCAGACTATCCAAAAAGGCTTCCAGCCTTGTGATCGCTCCTGCATCCGCACTGTGTTCATCAATCTCTAATTGAAGGTAGGGCTTCCCTCTGGACAGATCTCTAAAGAAATGGATGATGAAGGAATCAGGGCCACACCCAAAGTTACTGATATAGACCGTATAAAGCCTGGGATCCTCGTTGATGATCTTCCCCGCTGCCAATATCTTCTGTCCGTAACGCCAATACATTTCGCGAATCTCTTCAGAAGGTTTCACAGAATCTAATGGAAGGAAATCCATGGGAATGGAGAGCACTCCCAATTCTCTCAGTTTCTTTGGAATATCAAGGTTGACTGCAGAATCACAGGAGTTATAGGGACGGCCCACGATGACCATGACTTTTTCATTCGGTTCAACCCGATCCAGAATTTCCTTCCCCCGATGGAGCAGCGATTGGTAGAAGCGGGCCTGGAATCTCTCCGCTCTCTCAAGGGCCTTCTTCACCTGCTTCGGCCCCCGATGGAGCGTCTCCCCAAAATCGACTAATTCCTTTTCCAGATGATCCCGACCATAACCGAAGTGAAGGATGGGTTGAAGGACATTCCCCTGTCGCTTTCCGAAATCGATGGAAGAGTGGACCGCATAAGGGAAGGCTTGGGCATACGGGCAAGCGGTGTTGTTTGGGATATCGGGATGGGAGGCCTTAAGGTTAACGATGCTTGGCAGAAATACTTTCTTCACCCCCTTCTCCAGAAGGTTGAGGACATGACCGTGGCTCACCTTGATCGGGAAGCAGGTTTCCGCCACCACGTTCTCCACGCCTTTTCGAATCAACTCCTTGTTCGTAGGATCGGAAAGGACGACCCGATAACCCAGTTCTGTAAAGAACGCCTTCCAGAAGGGAAACATCTCATGGTGAAAGAGGATTCGCGGTATTCCAATCTCTGGAGCATGCGGTGGAAGATGCTCCTCCCCTTCATAGGGTGCGAAGAGTAATTTCTCCCTCTCTTCGAAGAGGTCGGGAAGATCGGATCCTTTCGTTCGCTTGATGACATCATACTTCTCACATCGGCTTCCGTAGAAAAGGGGTTTTTCCCCTTCCACACTCACTTTTCGAATGAGGCACAGATTGGGACAGCCCTTACATTCAAAGGAGGTATGCTCGTAACGGCGCTGGCTCAGATCGAATCCCTTGAAGGTAGAACGCTCCCAGATCCGTTCCTCCATGGCCAGGATGGCCACACCGATGGCTCCGGTCACATCGTGGTTCTCAGGAACAGTGATCTTCTTATCGAGGACGTTTTCAAAAGCTGCCACCACTCCCTGGTTGAAGGCTGTCCCTCCCTGGAAGAAGATTCGATTACCGATGCGGCGATCCCCAACCACCCGATTCAGGTAGTTCTGGACAATGGAGTAGCTGAGTCCAGCAACAAGATCATCCTTTTTGGCACCCCTCTGCTGGTGATGAACCAGGTCGGATTCGATGAATACCGTGCACCGTTCCCCCATTCTCGCCGGCTCTTGGGCAGAGAGCGCAAGAGCGCCAAATTCCCCTTTGATGGAAATGTCCAATTTTTCGGCCTGCTCTTCCAAGAAAGACCCGGTTCCAGCTGCACAGACCTTGTTCATCTCAAAGTCAATCACCACCCCATTATCAATACTGATATATTTAGAGTCTTGCCCACCGATCTCGAAAATCGTATCCACGGTGGAATCGATATGGATGGCTGCTGTGGCTTGAGCCGTGATCTCATTACGCACCAGATCAGCTCCGACGAAATCAGCAGTCAAGTAACGGCCGGACCCGGTTGTCCCCACTCCCTTGATCTCCACCCTTTCACCGATCTCCTCTCCAATTTCCTGAAGACCCGTGCGAATCGCTTCGATGGGCCGACCGGCGGTCATCAAATATCTCTTAGCGAGAACCTTCTTCTCTCGATCGATAACAACAAGATTGGTGCTGATAGAACCGACATCCAGACCGAGATAGGCCTCAATCTTCTCTTTACCTATAGAATCGGAAAAGGGCTGGCCCTGAACCATGTTAGGTTCAGGACTGTCATGCACCCTACGTGGTGCATGGGGTGGGGGTGAGAGATGATGAGAGGCGAGACAGAGAGGTTTTAACGGGGTCTGTGCTTCTTGATGTTCCTGAACGTATTGATAGAGGCGGCGGAGGCCTTTCCAACCTTTTCTAACCTCTTTGCTTTCCTGGGTGACCAGAACAGCACCGATAGCTCCCATCGATGCAAAATATTTTGGGATGATCAACTCTCCGTCAGAGAGTCCCAGCACATCCAGAAAGGCCCTCCGCATTCCCACGTTGGCGGCCACCCCTCCCTGGAAGGAGACAGGTTTAGCAAAAATTTTCCCTTTACCGATGTTGCTCTTGAAATTTCTTGCCAAGGCATAACAGAGGCCAGCGACGATGTCATAATCGGGTGTGGCAATTTGCTGGAGATGGATCATGTCTGATTTGGCGAAGACACTGCATCGCCCTGCAATGCGAGGCGGGTTCGTCGATTTCAAAGCCAGTTGGCCAAACTCTTCAATGGTGAGACCTAACCGGCTGGCTTGCTGATCCAAAAAGGATCCTGTGCCTGCAGCACAGAGGGTGTTCATTGAGAAATCGCCAATCTTATGATGACCTTCCTCTTCCTCAATAAGAATCAGCTTGGAATCTTCTCCCCCCATATCGATGATCGTTCTAACCTGTGGGTAAAAATGTTGAACAGCCTTGGCCTGGGCGATGATCTCATTGATAAAATTCCCGCTCAGCAGTTCGGAGATAAGCTTTCCTCCGATTCCTGTAAAAGAAAGAGTGCGGAACTGTTCGGGCGAAAGCCGCTGGAGGATCTCTTCCAATATTTTTGATACGGTTTGGAGGGGCTGTCCTTTGAGCCGGGTGTAATGTTCCTCCAGCACCTCCTGACGATCATTCATAATGACGGTGTTGGCGCTAACGGAACCGACATCAATACCCAGATAGAGTTTTTCACTCCCCATCAACCATTTCCCTCGTAAAGAAATACAAAAATTTTAATCGATTCAATCCTCGTTTTTCAAGTTTAAATTCGCTTTCTTGCCGGACCTGATTGTGCCGTTGATTTTATGACGATCCTATGATATTTTTTAAACCCACATGGACAAGGTAAGGGCACGGGTGATCATAGAAGGGAGGGTCCAGGGCGTCTACTTTCGGCACCATACTCAGGAGACGGCTTATAAACTAGGTATGAAAGGCTGGGTGAGAAACCGCAGGGATGGTTCGGTGGAAGCGCTCTTTGAAGGGGATAAGAAGAATGTCGATCAGATCATTCAATGGTGCTATCGGGGTCCGTCCGAAGCCAGAGTGATGAATGTCCGCACCACCTGGGAGAATTACACTGGCGAGTTTGAAGATTTCTCGATTAGCTACTGACTTTTTTTCTGAGTCTCCTTCTCATCTTTCAGAATTTTTTTCTTCACCCCGCTCTTCATCTCACCCCATACGTCATCTTTTTCTTTCTTGACCTTCTCCTCCATTACTTCCATTCTTTTACCAGTTTCATATAGATTTTCTCCCAGCTTCTTCACGGTCTTCCCCCCACCGAACCAGACAAAGAAAAAGCAGATGAGGAGACCCACCAGCACTCCCAACAAAAACTTCGTCATCTCCCTTTTACCTCCGTCCTGCCCTCCTATCATTTCTAGGAAATTAGATTATCAAGAAACACCCTTTTTTTCAATCCATTTCTGAGGACCCTGTCGAAGAAAAGTTTTCATTGTTTTGATTTTTACCGGTATGTTAAGATTTTATGGATGAAGCGGTTCAATTGGCAGATTATTTTTGGCTTGTCCTTAATCGTACTCTCTACCCTTTTCTATCTCCTTCATTACTCCATTTTCAGGGACAGTCATCACATCTTGCTTTATCTGATCGGGGATATTGCCTTTCTCCCCATTCAGGTTCTGCTGGTCACCTTGATCATCGATCGGTTACTGAACGCAAGAGAAAAAAGCTCGCTCCTGAAAAAATTGAATATGGTGATCGGAGCTTTCTTCAGCGAAGTTGGAACAGAACTGCTGAAATCGTTCTCTGAGTTTTCGCCACAAAAAGACCAGATCGGAAAGGATCTGGTTGAAAACAATGACTGGTCCAACAAAGCATTTTCTTATATGAGCAAACGTGTCAAGCAGTACGAGTATCACATCGAGAGTCAGAGGGCCAACTTGGAGGATTTAAGAAACCTTCTCTTGGGGAAGAGGGGATTCTTGTTAGCCCTGCTGGAAAACCCTAATTTGCTTGAACATGAATCCTTCACTGAGCTTCTTTGGGCGGTGTTTCATTTGACGGAAGAACTGACTTGTAGGATGGATTTAAAGCAGCTACCGGAGACGGATTGTCAACATCTTTCAGCGGATATGAAGAGAGCATACGTTCTCCTCATCGTCGAATGGCTGGCCTATATGAAACATCTAAAAATCGATTATCCCTATCTCTTCTCGTTGGCAGCAAGAATGAACCCTTTCGATCCGAATGCATCGCCCATCGTTAAATAACGGACATATGTTTTGCTTGATTCGTCAATTAACTATCCTCTTCATGATCATCTTTTCGCCCCCTTTCTTTTCCGGGACCAACGCTCAACCTGGGGATGTCATTGAGGTGGGGAAGTTTTCCGTGGAACAGGTGGGAAATGGCCCGCCTGCTGGCTGGAAACGGTTGACCTTCAAAAAGATAGACCGACACACAACCTATGCGCTGATTAAAGACGGCGACACGGTGGTCGTCAAAGCTGTGGCCGAGTCTTCCGCATCCGGTCTCGTGCGGGAAATCAAGATCGATCCCAAAGAATTCCCTGTTGTGCAATGGCTCTGGAAGGTTACCAACATCTTGAAAAAGGGTGACGTACGACGAAAGGAGGGAGATGATTATCCTGCCCGGATCTACGTCACATTTGAATACGACTCGAGCAAATTGGGATTCTTTGAGAAAGCCAAATATGAGGCAGTTCGATTACTTTACGGCCAATATCCCCCCATTGGAGCGATTAATTACATCTGGGAAAGTAAGCTGCCACAGGGGATGATGATCCCCAATCCCTATACGAACCGCGTCATCATGATTGTCGTGGAGAGTGGTGAGACGAAGCTGAATCAATGGGTGAGTGAGGAACGCAATATCTATGGGGATTACAAGAAAGCCTTCGGTCAGGAACCGCCCATGATCTCCGGCGTTGCCATCATGACCGACACGGATAATACGGGGGAGAAGGCCACAGCGTACTATGGCGACATTCTTTTCAAAAGAACAAAATCTCAATGATCAAATTCGAAACCACAATTTCGTTGTCTGAATTTTAATGGTCTCCTAAGAAGCCGATTCGCGGCTCCACGTCATTCTGAGCGAAGCGAAGAATCTGATCAAACCATTTGAGATCCTTCACTGCGTTCAGGATGACAAACCGGCAGTGCTTGAAATCTGGAGATTAACCTCTTCTCGCTTTCTTAATATCCTCGAGATAATATTTAATCAACGGAGACATTTCAGGGGGCTGCCAATCGGCATTCTTAGGTTCTTCAGGCCATGTGAACGGGAGATGCCAGACTTCTCCTGGTTTTTTAGCTTTTTCTAAAACAGAAAGGACCATTAAAAGAACCTTCCTCTGGCCCTCTCTATCCCCCACCTGCCCCACAGGCCTACCGTAAGGATATTCAATAGCGGCTGAGCGAGGAATCCCCACAGCCCGATGAAATTCATAGGTGGGTGTAAGAACGACTGTGGAAAATCCAGCTTCTTCCAAACGCCTTGCAGCCAGTCCGACGGACAGGCAACAGAAGGGTCAAGCTGGGGTAAGAAGGACGGCCTCAACGTCTTCGAGTTTCATCTTTTTCGAAATAGGTTCGATCGCTTCCTTTAGGAAATCGTTATTCCGCCATTGAAACCCATAGAAGGAATACGCGCTAGGAGCGAGGCGTCCTATGATCCCTTCCTTCTCAAACTCAGCCATCCGAGCAAGAGGAAGAATGACATTAATATCTTGTTTGATATAGGTGGTATTGATATGGAGGTGATTGACATCGATATCCTTCTCCGTTTTCCCTTTGGGGATGATGCGAAAAGATCGATCCCCCCAGATAGGCTCCCTCTTCTCCCTTTCCATGTCAAAAGGAGGATCTGATTTCAGACTAATACCGGCGCTAGTCACCAGAGCAACAGTCACCTTGCTTAGGGATTTGGACATGGGCGTCCAAGGAATGGGATTTTTGAAATCTTCATCTGGTATGAAGGTTTTCACCCAGGCCCTTAGGCCTGGAGGGAGAAATCGAAATCCATCCACAACTTTTTCATTCAGTTCCATAAAAACCTCCCTATATGCCAGCCAAGTGTTCTAGGGGTGCTCAATTATATATTTGAACCTTTGGAGAAGCAAGACTCGTCATTGATATCACAACCCTTTTTCAATGAGAGCTCTAAAAAAAACTTTTCGCTCTCTGATTACACAGATTTGAAAAAATGATTCCCCAGATTTCTCTTTATTCTTCAATGTATTTGAAATCCGCGTAATCGCTTCATAATCGGTGTAATCAGGGATTTCTGTGCTTTTTCAGAAATCTCCCAACACGCCCTTGACATTAGGTGACGCTCTGACTTATATTTTGGTTAGATTTCAGGCACTTATTTAACAGTTGAAGGGGGGTTAGTTTTGTCTTTGTTTATTACCTTTGAGGGAGTGGAGGGAAGCGGGAAGACCACTCAGATTCGCCGTTTGGAAAAATACCTGACTCGTAAAGGCATCCCCTGCAAAATCACTCGCGAGCCTGGGGGGCCCCTCATCAGTGAGAAGGTCAGAAAGATCCTTCTGAATCCAGATCATCAGGAAATGGTCCCCCTGAGCGAACTCCTCCTTTATGAAGCCGCAAGGGCTCAACATCTGAGGGAGGTTATCGAGCCCATCTTAAAAAAAGGAGGGGTGGTTCTCTGCGACCGTTTTAGTGATGCGACCATTGCCTATCAAGGTTTTGGTCGAAAGTTAGACCTGGAATTGATCAAGAGGCTCAATCAACTCGCCACGCAAGGGAGGAAACCTGACGTGACGTTTCTTTTGGACTGCCCTTCGGGTTTAGGACTGAAGAGGGCCGTTCAGAGAAATCAGAGGCAGAGGAAGACGAAAGAAGAGCGGTTTGAAAGAGAGAAGATCCAATTTCATCATCGGGTGAGGAGAGGATATCATTGGATTGCTAAGAAGGAGCCCCACCGGGTGAAGGTGATCGATACGCGAGAAGGTGTAGACAAGAGCTTCGAGAAGATTCGAGAGATCGTTGATAAATTAATAGGGTTCAAGGGGTCAAGGGTTCGAGGGTTCAAGTGAAATCATCGAGTTTATCAAATTGAGAAATGCTTTAAGAATTTCAAACTTGAACCCTTGGACCCGTGAATCCTCGGACCCTTCTTTTGAGACAGGCTATGTCATTCAAAAACGTTTTAGGCCATTCTAGGCCCATCGAACTGCTGAAGCGAGCCATCCAGAGGGATAGGATCGCCCATAGCTATCTCTTTCTGGGAAATGAGGGGATTGGAAAGAAGTGGGTAGCCCTGCAATTTGCAAAGGCCCTCAATTGTCTCGATGAAGGAGTTGAGAGAGGGGATGCCTGCGATCATTGCCTTTCTTGTAAAAAGATTGATCACGCTCTTCATCCAGACGTTTTGCTCATTGAACCCATCGGTCAAGGCATCAAGAAAGAGCAAGTCATTCAGATGCAGAAAGAACTGGCTTACAAACCCTATGAAGGAAAACGTCGTGTCTGTATCCTCACGGCTGCAGACCGGATGGCTCATGATATACCCAATACTCTTCTTAAAACGCTGGAAGAACCCCCGCTCCATACAGTGATCATCCTGCTGGCCAATAACTCCAGGTTCATCTTGCCCACGATCCTTTCACGATGCCAGCCGATTCGGTTCAATCCCTTACCAATTTCTCTGGTTTCCAAATGGTTGATGGAAGGTACAGGTTTCGATGAAACAGAAGCCCATCTCCTTGCTTCTCTTTCAGATGGAAGCCCTGGAAAGGCCTTGGAGATCCGAGAGGAGATTCATCAGATTCCAAGAGAAGAACTCCTAAAGGACTGGGTAGGATTGAAATCGCTTTCATTTGAAAAGATGGGGAGTTGGGTTGAATCTTTACCCTCTCAACGAGAAAATCTTCTTTTGATGCTCGAAGTTGCCAAAACCTTATTGAGAGACTTAGTCATCGTGAAGACTTTGAAGAAGGAGCCGAAACTGATCCATTCGGATTTATTGCAAGTGATGGAACCCCTAGCGGCGAATTGGAGTCTCTCCTCCCTTTTGAAACGGATGGAGGTTCTCCACCGAACGACCGTAGCGGTCCGGGCCAACGCCAATACAAAACTGGCCTTGGAAGCAATGATGATCTCCTGGGCTGAGGGATAGGAAAGATGATTCGCTTGGTCTTTGTCAAGCTGGCCAATGGAAAGGCCGAAGAGTTCGATGCTGGAGATCTTACCCTGGAGGTGGGTGAGAACGTCATCGTCGATACGGAGAAAGGACAGGTCTTAGGAAGGATTCTCTCCGCACCTCAAGAAAAGGAGAAACGTTTTCTCCTGAAATCCCCGAGGAAGGTGATCCGGAAGGCAACCCCTGAAGATCTAGACCAGTTGCACAGAAACGAACAATTGGAAAAGGATGCTTTTGCCTTCTGTCTCAGAAAGATCAAGGAGAAGGGCTTGAACATGAAGCTCGTCAAGACAGAGGTTCTCCTAGACCGCTCCAAGGCCCTCTTTTACTTCACCTCAGAAAAGAGGGTCGATTTCCGGGAACTGGTCAGAGATCTGGCTGCAGAATTCCGGATGCGGATCGAGATGAGACAGATTGGCGTAAGGGATGAGGCCAAGATGGTCTGCGGCCTCGGGAGTTGTGGAAGGGAACTCTGCTGTGCCAAATTCATGAATCGATTTGAATTGGTCTCTGTCAAAATGGCCAAGGAACAGAATCTCGCTCTCAATCCAACAAAGATTTCTGGCATCTGTGGCCGATTAATGTGTTGTCTGGCCTATGAATATCCTACCTATCTGGAGCTAAAAAGGGATTTGCCCAAGGTGGGCAAACATATCACCACTCGTTCGGGCAAAGGAAAAATCATTCGCCAAAATGTGCTTAGCCAGACCGTGACCGTTGAATTGGAAGAAGGGGGAGAGATTACCATCCATGCGTCCGAAATCTGAAAGAGCCTTCTACATCACTACTCCTATCTACTATGTGAACGATGTCCCCCATATCGGACATGCCTATACTACCGTCGCCGCAGATATCCTCGCCCGTTTCAAGCGTCTGGAGGGGTATCAGGTTTTTTTTCTCACTGGCACAGATGAACACGGTCAGAAGGTTGAGAAAGCGGCCCAGGAGCGGGGGGTAGATCCGAAATCGCACTGTGATGAAATGGTGAAGCGTTTCCAGTCTCTCTGGAAGAAGCTCAATATCTCCAACAACGATTTCATCCGAACGACAGAAGCCCGTCATAAGAAAGTGGTTCAGAAGATCCTTCAGGATCTTTACGATCGCGGAGAGATCTACTCGGACAATTACGAGGGGTGGTATTGTATTCCCTGCGAACGGTTCTGGACCGAAAAGGATCTCGTAGAGGGCAATTGCCCCGACTGCCTTCGTTCGGTGAATGAGATTTCGGAGAAGAACTATTTCTTCCGGATGAGCAAGTATCAATCCTGGCTGATCGAAAACATCGAAAAGAACGAGCGGTTCATCCTCCCTCTATCAAGGAGGAATGAGATTTTGGGATTTCTTCGAAGCCCTCTGGAAGATCTTTGCATCTCGAGACCCAAAAAGCGGTTAAGCTGGGGGATTGAAATTCCTTTCGATCTGGAATATGTCACCTATGTGTGGTTCGATGCTTTGATCAACTACGTGAGCGGGATTGGGTACGGTTCTGATGGGGATCGGTTTCGGACTTTCTGGCCGGAGGCGGTCCACCTCATTGGCAAGGACATCCTCACGACTCATACGGTCTATTGGCCGACCATGCTCAGGGCCACCGGTCTGACGCCTCCCAAAATGGTCTTCGCCCACGGATGGTGGACAGTCGAGGGGAAAAAGATGTCTAAATCCCTTCAGAATGTCGTTGAACCCAACCGTTTAATCGATCTCTATGGAGTGGACGCTGTGAGATATTTTCTCATACGGGAAGTCCCTTTCGGGATCGATGGGGACTTCTCCCATGCGGCGATGGTTCATAGGATTAACGGCGATTTGGCAAACGATCTGGGAAATCTCTTCAGTCGGACCCTCAGCATGGTCCATAAATATTTTGATGGTCTTATTCCAACGCCTTCTCAATCCCAGGAGATCGATCGGGATCTCCGAGAAGTCTCCGAGAAGGTCCTTCCACAACTGTCGAAGCAAATGGATGATCTAGCTTTTAGCAGGGCTCTGTCCTCCATCTGGGAAATCGTCAATGCTGCCAATAAATATGTGGATGAGACGGCCCCCTGGTCCCTTGCCAAAGAGGAGAAGGACCGGCCTCGTCTTGGCACCGTGCTCTACCATGCTCTGGAGTCCCTTCGACTCCTTGCCCTCCTCCTCGCTGCCTTCATGCCATCTACCTCTGAGAAGATGTGGTCACAACTGCAGATGCAGGAGAACCTCTGGGAACAGAATCTAAAGTTGAATGGAAAATGGGAAGGCTTAAAACCCGGAAGAAGAGTCGTTAAGCCCGCGCCCCTGTTTCCCAGGATTGATCCTGCTAAGATATCGCTTGAATAATTCCTCCTCGCCCACCTTTAATAAAGGGAGGAAACCTCAAATTTCCCCTTTTCTAAGGGGGGATGAAGGGGGATTAAGTACCCAAACTCAATCATGAAAAAACCCAAACCCATTCGTTCCGTTCTTGACCAAACGTTAAGGGCTCTGGAAATTGATGTCCCACTCAAGGCCCACGCTATCTGGGGAGCGTGGGAGGAGATTGTGGGAAAGTCGGTGGCGCTCCATGCCCAACCCCGTTCAATTCATAATCGCATTCTTTTTATCAATGTTTCCCATTCCACCTGGATCCAACAACTTCAGTTTCTTAAATCCACTCTCATAGAGAAGATAAACTCTCATTTAGGCGAGCCGCTCATCGAAGATATTCGATTCAAATTGGGAAAGATCTCCCCGCCGATTCCAACTTCTTCGAAAACCCTCCCTTGGCAAGGGGAAGACCTTGATGAGAGAACGTTGAAGCAGATCGAGAGCCTTCTCCAAAAGATTGATGATGAAGAGGTGCGGAAAGGTTTGCGAGATGTTTTAATTAAAGGCGCAAAATTGGAACAAGCCAGGAAGAAATTGAAGTAAGGAGTCGCGAGGTCTAGCCTGCCTCTCTCCTTTAGGCCGAAGGCGCTTTCCCCGCAAAGGGGAAAATATGGGTGCGAATTAGGCCTTCTCTAAAATGATTTTCGCTCCGTCTTTGGCCTTCAAGAAAATCTTGGGGTCGGACAGAACTTTTCCAATAATGTTGACGGCGCTGGCAGCCCGGATCTCGTCTCCACGGCTGGCCGGCGTGGGACCAAAGAAAATACAGAACGCATGCCCTGGAGGCCAGTATCCTAATTCACCCAAGGAGACGACTTCCCTCGCCCCTTTTTCTTGGCCCGTTTTAACCGGAATAGAGAAGTAGATCTCTTCTCCCCAGAGGTTAGCCTTTGCCTCGATGGGCAGGGCCTCCCAGATCATCTGAGCCGTCTTCGATTCGTTCAATTCGGCTTCTATCTTTAGATCACTGACGAGGATTCGAATCTTCTTTTCCATCCTCTGCTCCTTTTGCCTCGAGGGGATCGAATTCTTCGTAAAGGACGTCACGTTCCCCTTCCGCTAAGAGGTGATTCGGGTAGAAAAGGATATCCCGATCCATCCTCCCCGCCTCGCCCTTCAACGAAAGGAATCGATGGGTCTGAATCCTCAATAAGATGAAGCTGAGGATCACGACAACATAACTTGAAAGTTCCCTCACGACGGTGTAAAAGAAATTGGTTTTGAAACCGAAGGAAGAGTAGATTCGAACAAAAAGAAAGGCACTATTTAACAGAAGACATAACGTGATGATCTGTAGCCAAAATCTCGTCTTATGTGTATTCTGGCCAAAGGAGAGGAGGCACTGGTCGTAAGTTTTTTTAAAATTCTTCCAACTGGTTGAAATGTTTTTAAGAAGGTCCTGATAGATCTTCTCATCCCCTTCATAAATCTTCAGCCGCACCTGTCGATCTCCCCGAAACAGAAGGTAGCGCTTCAATAAATCCTCTCGTTCTGATAGAAAGGACTGGTTTTTCTTGAAGCCTTGATAAAAAACGAAGCCGAGAGCGATCAGGAGGATGAGAGAGACGCCTTCATTCAAGAAATCTATCCACATCGCATCAGCCATCCTTTGAGCCTTTATATCCGATTCATCAAGCTGGCCATACAGCCTGCTCCAAAACCGTTGTCGATATTGACCACCGCCACTCCCGAGGCACATGAGTTTAACATGGCCAGAAGGGCAGTAATTCCACCAAAACTGGTACCATATCCAATACTCGTGGGAACGGCAATGACTGGCCGGTCGACCAGCCCCCCCACTACACTGGGCAAGGCCCCTTCCATTCCGGCCACGACAACCAGGACTCGGGCTCCCTCCAATCGCTCCCTTTCTGAAAGCAACCGGTGGATTCCCGCCACTCCCACATCATAAAGGGTTTCCACATGATTCCCCATGAATTGGGCCGTGATGACAGCCTCCTCGGCCACGGGGATATCGGTTGTCCCTGCCGTGATGACCAGGATCGTCCCCTTCCCTTCTGATCTCACCGGATGAATGAGGTAGGTGAGAATTTTTGACCGAGCATAATATCGACATTTTGGAAAGGCCTTTTGAATGTCCTTTGCTTTTCTTCCGTCCAAACGGGTGATCAGAACATTCTGACCCTTGTTTTTCATCTCTTTCATGATGGAAAGAATCTGCTTGGACGATTTCCCTTCTCCCCAGATGACTTCAGGGAATCCCTTCCGAAGGCTTCGATGATGATCAATCCTCGCATAGCCTAAGTCTTTGAAAGGTAAAGATTTTAATTGGGCGACCGCCTCGTCAATGGAGGTCTTCCCCAACTTTACTCTTCTTAAGAGGTCTTCTAGTTTTCGAGGATTCATTGTTCTATTGAAGTAAAAGGCGAAAAATTTCTTAACTCCGCTTAATTTGTTCTTTTCACATCGCCATCATGGGAAGAGGCCTGAGTTCTCTGCGCATAGGATCTAAGATCATACCAAAGGCCTCCTGGGTCCTCGCCACCTAATAAAAATATCCTTTCATTCTTAAACCAATGGAGGGCCGCTCCAGAATCAACACTTTAACCTTTAAAAATGTAATAATTATTACGAAAAAGCCCCCCTGTTGAATCAATTCTATTCAGTCTTCTGTTGAAAAGTCAAGAAAAACTCCCATAATCTTGACAACGCAGACCAAAAAAGATAGTGTGAATTGATTGACCATTGCTATGCGCGTAGCCTCTGCCTGCCCCTTAACCCTACTGTTCAGGGCCTTTCGGCAGACAGGGTAGGCAAGCTAAGCGGTTAGCGTGTTTCTTAGAGGAGGTCAGATGAGCCGGACAGGCATTGTGAAGGACCAGCGATATCTGGAGCACGTCATGGACCTGGGACATCCGGAGAGTCCAGAACGATTGAAGGTCATGTATCAGATGCTGGAAGAGAAGGAAATGAAGGGCCTCTTTGAATCGGTGACACCTCGAGCCGCCACCCGGGAAGAATTGGAGATGAATCATACTCCTAAATACATCGATCTGATTGCCTCCACCGCTGGGAAGCCTTACTTTCGACTCGATATGGACACCTCCACCTCTGCCAAATCTTATGAGGCTGCTCTCTTTGCAGCCGGAGGGCTGTTGGAGTTAATCAAGGCTGTGATGGAGGGAAAACTGAATAATGGTTTTGCCTTGGTGAGACCGCCCGGCCATCATGCCGAACGAGACCGGGCCACGGGGTTCTGTCTCTTTAATAACGTGGCCATCGGTGCCTACTATGCTCTCAAGAATTTCTCTCTCGAAAAAATTTTAGTCGTGGATTGGGATGTTCATCACGGAAATGGTACCCAGAACTCCTTCTACGAAGATTCGCGAGTCCTCTATTTTTCCACCCATCGCTATGGTTTTTTCTATCCAGGAACAGGAGCGGCCACGGAGGTGGGAAAGGAAAAAGGAGAAGGCTTCAATGTGAATGTTCCCCTCTCCACTGGAAGCAGTGATGCGGATTATGGAAATATCTTTGAAAAGATCCTCAAGCCCATCGCCCTGGAATATCGACCCCAGCTGGTCCTTGTCTCAGCCGGGTTCGATACCCACTGCGATGACCCCTTGGGTGGCATGGAAGTAACGGAGAAGGGATTTGCAAGAATGACCCAGATTCTCATGGAGATCGCGGATACCACAGCCCAGGGAAAACTGGCGATCACTCTTGAGGGTGGCTATGATGTCTCCGGGCAGAGCCGGTCTGTGAAAGCGGTATTGAAGGAACTCGCTCGGGTCTCTCCTCTTGACAAGAAAGAGATGTTAGAAAAAGAGAAGGACAATTATTCTCGCATTGAACGATTCATTAATCAATTGAAAGAGATACAGAAACGGTACTGGAAGACCCTTTAAGCGCTTTCTATGTTGACCATCTCTTTCAATTCTTTTCCAACCTTGAAAAAAGGAAGTTTTTTGGGAGGGACTTCCACGATCTCTCCTGTCTTGGGATTTCGACCTTTATAACCTCCGTAGCTTCTGACCACAAAGCTTCCAAATCCCCTGATCTCAATCCGCTCCCCTTTCTCCAGGCTCTCCTTCATCCCATCAAATAGAGTATCCACGATCACCTTGGCAACCTTCTGCGTCACATTTGCCTTCTCTGAGACCTTTGTAATCAGCTCTGCTTTATTCATATTTTCTCCCCTCCCTTTCCCTCACCCCATCCCTCTTCCCCTGCCTGCAGGCAGGGGAAGAGGGGAAGGTAAGGGGTTAAAGTAAATGGTTTCGACAGGCATGGGCCATCTCCATCTTACAATTGGTACCATAACTCGAGATGACGATGGAACGAACCTCTTTTTTTTTCGCCAACCTTCAACCCTGCATTAATGTCAAAGCTCCAATGCCAAATCAGATTCAAAGCTCAAATTTCAAAAAAAATGGATTTTGAACTTTGACATTCATTTGACATTTGTTATTTGACATTTGGATTCCATTTATTTCCCTAATGACCGCACACTATCCACCCACTGACCAAAAGCTTTTTCAAAAGCAACCTTGTTCTTACTGGTTGAACCTGCCAGAATGATTTCTCCTTCTGAACTCTTTGGAAGCTTAGCCCAGACCCTTTGGTGGGAGAAGAAGAAGGAGATGATAAGGCCTAATATCATCAGACCACTTCCCACCCACACAATCCAGACCCCCGGGTCTCTTGTCACCTGAAGGCCCGTATATTCCTTTTCCGTGAATCCTTCGAAGGTGAGGAAGAATTCACCTCCTCTCTGTTGGTCCAATTGAGGGAAATTCTTTAATAACCAAAAAGGGCGGGGCTCCTGGTTTGGTTTGAACAGGACGACCTGAACTCCTTCTCCAAAGTTGTGGACCTGATGGGCATATCTCAATATACGGATGAGGGTATTGGAGTTTGGCATGGGGGCTGTTTCGCCTTCCATGAGCTTTAAAACCGTCTTCTCTTTCTTATCTTTTCTCTGAACACCCAAGGAGACATCGTGAATGGCCCCATAACTCGATTGATAGAAGCCCAATCCCTTGTAACGGAGGGGATGGTTGACCTGAATCGTCTGTTTCAAAACCTCTTGTCCATTGTCAAGGATGGTGAGGATGCTGGTGTATTCCTTTACGTGCTTTTCTTTTCTTCCGGGGAGATCATAATAAGTGAGACTAAAATCATCGCATCTCACCTTGAAACCGAGAGGCTTGGCAACTTCCTCATCCTTGACTCTAAAAAAGACTTGGTCGACCGTTTCCCCTTCGAATATATTTACAAATCCTTTGAACCCGTAAAGGGACCCTAAGAGCCCCCCGATAAGGATGATGAGAATGCTCAGATGGGTAATGGGAAATCCTAATCTTGAGAATCTTCCTTTTTCGGAGTACAGGGTAATGGCTGATTCTGTCTCGATCCGATCTGGATTTTTCAGCCACTTCCTAAGGTAGGATTGGATCTCCCCCTCCTTCTTGGAGGAAGCTGAGGCCCGAACTTTCTCCACATAGGGCAAGGCCCTGAGCATAGAATCTTCCAATTCCTTTGCTTCAGGGCCACGGAAGACCTGACTGAGAATTGCCGGGATTCGACGGATGGAACAGGCGATCAGATTGATGGCCAGGAGGATGAGAATGGCCCTGAACCATAAGGAATGGTACATGTCAAAAAGGTTAAAAAAGTTCAATACATTATAGAGATCAACTCCGTATCGCTGAATATATTCCGTGCTCGGTGCATTCTGTTTGATAATGCTTCCAATAATGGAGAGAATAGCAAGCAGGATAAAGAGACCGATGGTGAGTTTGAGGGAACGGAAAAGATTAAGAAGGATTTCAAAAAATCCTCCTTCTTTTTCGCTGATCTTTGCTTTTGATTCATTCATCGCATTCGAACTCTTAAGGAGAAAATTTACTCTACTTTACCCCTTCCCTTTTTGCTATTCAGAGAGAAAAAACTTCTCGGGGATGCAGGGAAGTAATTGAAATATCTAACATAAATAGTTGTTTGCTGTCAAGCAAATGTATCTGAATAAAAGGAAAAAAAAAGGTAGTTCCTTTGGAACTACCCTTTTTCAATTTCTCTTACGAGCCGGTTGGCAGGATGAGAATCTTGGCCTACTTCTTAGCCTTTACATGGCACTGGGTGCACCCGGTTGGACCAGCAGGTTTATTGGCCTTCTTTGCCTCATCATGGCAGCCTTTGCAGTCCTTATGGTAAGCGTCTTTTGCAGAAAGGGTCTTTCCCTCTGCGGCGGCTTTATGGCAGTCCATGCAAAGCTTGCCCGTGGTCTCGCCCTTCTTCCAGGTGTGGTGGCACCTCGAACAATCGATCTTCAGTGTTTCCGCATGCTTCTTGTGGGTGAATTTCACCTTCCCGTAGGTAGGATTATATTCAACCACATCCTTAGCAAAGAGGCCGCTGACCATGAGGACGGCGAGCACGAAACCCGCAATGATCCCAATGCTGATTAGCCTTTTCATTCTTGTTTCACCCCCTCTCCTTCGATAGTCAACTATTTAGACTGCGAAAGTTTAGCAAATATTCATTGTTTGTCAAGCAAAAAAAGAGTTAAAAAAAGCAATCTGGTAATATTTTCATCAGGTTTCGAGGAATGATCCCATGGGTGTCTTGGGCTCTGTTTCAGAGCTATACCTAGAGGATTCGAGATAGGATCAAAGAATTTCGATCTCTTCAAGGATTCGTTCTTTTGTTTTGAGGGGTGTATTATTCTTTTGGGCCTTTTCTACAATCTCCTTTCCCAGCAGGGCAGCACCCAGAGCTCCGGTGATCAAGGGCTCTTCGGGCACCAGAATCTGATATCCCAATTGTTCGGAAAAGGCTTTCAGCAGACCTTTATTTTTACCCCCTCCACCCGTTACGATGACTGCCTCTTCCACTTTTAGCCGATTCACCATTCTGATGATCCTGTCTGCAAGGGATTGATGGATCCCAGCAAGTAAGTCGAAAATGGGTACACCTTCCGCCAAACTGGCTGCTACCTCCTGTTGGGCCCATATGGTACAGATGTTGCTTATCTTTGCAGGATTCTTACTTTGAAGAGAGAGACCACCAACCTTGTCGAGGGGTACTCCAAGGGTATCAGCAATCACTTCGATAAATCTACCTGTACCAGCTGCGCACTTATCATTCATCGCAAAGTCGATAATCTTTCCATAACCGTCTATCTTGATCCCCTTAACATCCTGACCTCCGATATCGATGATGGTCTTGGCCTCAGGGAAAAGACTCGCGATTCCTTTGGCATGACAGGTAATTTCCGTAAACTGTCTGTCGGCAAAGGGAACGTTTATTCTACCGTAGCCTGTGGAGACAATATAAGTGATCGACTGGAAGGAAATGTCCGCTTTCTTCAGCGCTTCGTCCATGACCTGATTGGCCAGGCGGCGATGTTCGGGTCCTGTTGGTCCAACAATGGAAGCAATGATTCCTCCGTTCAGGATCACCGCTTTTGTCATCGTAGAACCAACATCAATGCCTGCGAAATAGGCTGCCAATAGTACCTCTCAAAGGTTAAGGCTGAGGCTAAGGTTCAGGAAAGAAAAAATTCATTTCTAAATCTCAACCTAAACCTTAACCTCAACCTTCCATTTGTCCGCATTCGGAAGCTTTGGAATTCCGCCTCTCTGGGCTTGTTAGGCTGCCCTGTTTACCCGATTGGATTCAAGGGTTTCGATGAAGGCGTCGATCTTATTTCTTGTATCGACCTCAGAATAGGAGGTGATGTCGATGATGTCGCTCTCCAGAATCAGAGAGGGAAGTTCCCTATGAACTTTTTCCTTCTTTCCTTCTTTCCCCACCACATACACAGGGATGGGTTTATAGATTTTTGCCAGTTGATGTAACTGCCAGATGAGACCCACGTGCCAAGTTCGACACGAAAAAGCTTCATGCATGACCACCCCATCGATCCTGTATTCTTCGATCCAGTTGATTAAGCGCTCCACATCAGGCTCTGATCCCGATCGATTCTTGGCCTTATCATACCAGAAGGTCCAAAATCCAAGCCATCTCCATGCCAGGTGTTCAATCGGATCCTTGGTTTCAGGAATATCCATCTCATTAAGGGGAGCGACCATTCGATAGGTTGTTTCAACTGGAAACGAAGCACCCTTGCTGTTGAAATAATTGAAATCGTTCAGAGCATACCAGGCAGGCAATCCGCCTCCCCACATGAGTCTGTACTTCTCTCCCTGGACCTCTCCCTCTCCTTTGGCGATCTTTTCTTCCAACTCCTTTTTCAGATCGACGAAGAAATCATGGGCTTTCTGGGTAGCCATCATAAAGTTTATCGGTACCATAGTGTTCATCGCGTCGCCGGTCCCCATGGGGCAAGGCACAGCCCGTCGGAGTTTATACGTTTCATCGATCAGATTCCAGGTTCGATCGCTTAGATCAATTAACTCTCTTAAGCGATCATAATCCATCTTCTTTTTGGTCTGCCCTTCGATGAAGGCCACCAGGCCGCGCAATTGTTTGACAATATATTTATGGTAATAATCCCAAACGTCTCGGTGATCTCGATCCCTCTGAAACAGGGGATAGGGAAGGTCTATATTGTAGATGGGAACATCTGGCATAAATTGCTGAGAGGCCTGATACCACTTCGATCTCGGGTCACAGAGAATTTGTCCGCTAGATATCATGAAATCGGGCCTTGCCTGTCCACCCCACGGAGCATCGGGAGGCATCTGACCCAATTCTTCTCTCCACTGGTCAAACCCGATCCCACAAAGGGCATAGGTGCACAAGGAACGAGAAAGACCGAGGGATTCCGCTCTCTGCAGAAACCTCTCTGCGTCTCTCTTTGCTCCACAGATGCCGGCAAAATTTTCCGTCCAAACGGGGATCACATCCATGGCCCGGAAGATCTCTTCATGATGGCAGACAATGAAGGTATAAGCTATTTTCTGTTTCCCCTCCGCGCGTGCCCGGAGGGTACCTGTAATGAATTCCTTGACCATGGGGCCGATAGAAGCAGCTGCCTGAGTTGCCGTCATCCTCTTTTTCGGTTTTGCTTCTTTTTGTTCCTCAGCCATGATGTAAACCCTCCTAATCCCCCTTACCCCCCTTTAGCGTCTTTTTCCTGCTGGAGGCAGGCAAAGGGGGGATGGAGGGATTTGAATTATAGGAATCCACGCTATCCAATCATCTCAAGAAAGGCCTGGATTCGAGTTCTGAGTTGTCCAATCGTACCCGCTGAGTACACATCCTCCAGATAAAGAAGGGGGACGTTGATGGACTTATAGTATGCCTTACGTGCAGGGACCTCGAAACCAAAAGGATCGCAATATTTGTAAACATAGAGAATGGCACCATCTACCTTGAATTCCTTGGCATAGGTTCCGATATCACCGAATCGAGATGCGATATCTCCCTCAAAGGTACCTGCCTTGTTCTCCCTGTAAGTCTTAGGACAATTGACCTTTCCCAGATACCGATGAGCCAATGCATCGATGGGATCTCCCCCGACGTCCGTTTTCGGAAGGTAATCCCTTGCTCCGTTGCAAATGGTGTCGGCCACGACATTGCCACCGATCTCTTCCACGAGTTTGATGAGCTCAATGTTATCCAGACAGGCCCCATCAACAAATAGTCGAGGGCCCTTCTTGTGAGGAGAACTCTTTCTTCGACCGGTCTCTGCTAAAACCTGATCGAACAAGGTATTGGCTTCATGAATAGGTAAACTCGATCCGACGGTCAATACCATTGTCAATTCTGTTCCAGAGATGAGAGGTGGATCTGCCTTTCTGAATTCATAGAGGGCTCTTGCTTTATCTCTGTTTTCGTTATGGATGCGAATGGCTTTAGCCAGGTCATCATTGGTGATCGCTTTTCCAACAAGCCTCTCCAGACTTTTCCTGAAGTCATTCAACTCCGCATTAAAGAATTCAAAGGACGATTCAACACAGACAGTAGGAATGTTGACAAAATGAAAATAGGAAACTGGCAGGGAATAACTCCAAGCACTGAAGCTTCGCACCATGCTATCACAGCCGTGAGGGATAACCATGCCAGAGAGAAAGTCATATTTGTGTTTCACTGAGAGGTCGAAGCAACTCCGGTAATAGGGACAGACAATCGTTTCAAGCAGTGTATTCCCCTTGGTAATGGGCTCTTGTATGTCTCCCCTCACCCGGAAAGGGATGCAGCCGGCTGCAGTAATGATTTCCAAAGGAATCAAGGAACAGATATAGCCAATCAACTTTTTCCCTTCCTTTTTCAGCTCTTTCGCCCGGAGTCCGTAATCTTTGTAATACTTCTCTACCGTGGAAAAAACGCTGCTCTTGCTGTCATCCATTTCCCGTCTCCTTCTTCAAAAAAACCATGAACCCCTCACCCCTGCCTACCGGCAGGCAGGCTTCCCCTCTCCCCATTAAGACTGTGTCATAATTGAAAGTACACAGAAAATCTAAACTTCTCATTCGACGGCATCCAGGATGCCTAGGGGACAGGCAGGCGGCTGAGGGAGCTTTCGAGCGGAACCTTTGAGCGTCTAAACTCATGCGCTTCTATAGCATTAGCTCGTCATTTCTAACGACAGGGACATTTGACCACACCCTCCCAAATAACCGCAATTCTAAAGCTTCTGAAGCTGCCTGCCTGTCCCCTCGCGTTGTTACGATACAGTCTTTTTGGGGGGGTGAGAGGGACAATTGAAATATACAGAATTAAGTCTCTTGTTTCAATCTAATTTCCTTAAGTTCTCCATGGCAATGATCGCTGCACCCAACGCAGCCGTCATATGTGGCCTTGGGGGGACAAGAATATCATGACCTGTAATCTCCTTGAAGGCCTGGACGAGACCCACATCTCTCGCCCCGCCACCCACCATGGCCACATCCTGTTCAACACCTAATCTCTCCGCCAAACTGTTGATCTGGGCTGCGAGAGCTCTGTGTATGCCAGCCAGAAGGTCTTCTTTGGTGACTTCTTGGGAGAGCCGGGAGATCGCCTCTGACTCCGCAAAAACGGCACATCCAGTGTTAAACTCAACTCTCTTTTTTGATTTTAAAGACAATTCGCCAATCTCTTCCACCTTGACATGGAGAACCTTGGCAATGACCTGCAGAATTCTTCCACTGCCTCCGGCGCACTTTCCACTCATCAAGAAATTGTGCACACTTCCTTGACCATCCATACGGAAGACCCTCGTGTAAAGATCCCCTACATCAATAACGGTTCTTACAGAGGAAAGAAGAGAAGAAACGCCCTTTCCATGGCAGACGATATCTGGTTTTACTTCATCTGCGAAAGTCACCATTTTTGATCCATATCCGGTAGCAACCACCCGAGAAATATCATCTGTTGATATCCCATTCTGGGAAAGTAATTCTTTTCTGATCCTTTGGGCTGTAAGCTTGAAATCTCCTCCAGAGGCGCACTCAAAAGAGCCCAGAGGGCCATGATCACCGAGGCAGATTCCTTTTGACTGGGCCGAACCGATATCTATACCCACTACAAGAACCATGTTTTCACCAAAGGGACCCAGTTGGTGTATGAGCTACCCCCAAGATCTCAAGTATTTATAACCCATTTATCGTGCTTAGAAAACAGATAATTTTACCCCCACCCTAACCGCTCCGTCGCCAAATCGACTGAGTTTTCCTACCTTTTGGGATCTCTGTTTGACATGTTCAACTAAGAGGTGTAGTGTTCTTCGCTCGGCGTAACAATGTTTCAAAATTGTTGCAGTTATCTAAAAAGAATGTTAAGCGTGATGGCATGAACGTTTTGAAACCTATTCGCGTTACTAGAAGTTACACCCAAACCCTGGTCGCTTCGCCAGACAAGGTATTCCCACTCTTATGTCCTGTGCGAGAGATTGATTGGGCTGTTGGTTGGCAGCCTCTATGCGTCTTTTCCTTCTCGGGAATCGCCGAACCGGATTGCGTCTTCATGACACCGGGCGACCCTACGGACGCGATCTGGTACGTGACTCGCCACGAGCCGGAGAACTGGTTGGTTGAAATGGTCAAGATCACTCCCGGTATCACGGCCTGCAGACTCACCGTCCGCCTTTGCCCGAGCGGCAGCGGTTGCAGTGCTGTTGTAACCTATTCCTATACAAGTCTTGGCCCGAAGGGTAACGAAACCGTGGAGGGCTTTACTGAGGATTACTACTGTGAATTCATGAGGGCGTGGGAGGCTGAGCTCAATTACTACCTTTCAACCGGAAGAAAGCTTTCCGCTTAGGGAACCAACGCCTAATTAGGGCTGTAGTTATCAAATATAAAAGGCCCTAAAAGAGGTCTGCCTCAGGCCTTATTTTATCTTGAAGGCTTCTTCCATCCCAATATATTGCTTCCTCAGCTTGGGTTTCTCGATCTTACCTGTTGGATTGCGGGGGACCTCGCCGAAGATAATCTTTTTGGGCCTCTTATATTTCGGTAGCTTTTCGCAATACTTGAGAACATCCTCTTCGGCGAGCGTCTTCCCTGGTACGACATCGATGATCACGGTCACCACTTCACCTAAACGTTCATCCGGAAAGCCAATGGCTGCCACATCCTTGACACCTGGAAGGGCATGAAGGAAATCCTCAATCTCCACAGGAAAAATATTTTCACCCCCCGAGATGATGAGGTCTTTCTTTCTATCGACCAGGAAAATAAACCCATCTTCATCCTGTTTAGCCATATCTCCTGTGTATAACCATCCGTCCCGAAGAGCTTTAGCCGTGGCCTCCGGGTTCTTGTAGTATTCTCTCATCACGCCATCGCCGCGAACGACCAGTTCTCCTACATCTCCCCTTTTGACCGGTTTTCCTTCCTCATCCACAATGCGGCTTTCCCAATTGAATCCAGGAAGGCCGATGGCTCCAACCTTGTGTTCATTTTCAATTCCAAGATGGATGCAACCCGGACCCGTCGATTCACTGAGGCCATAATTCGTATCATACTGCATCTTTGGAAAGTACTCCTTCCAATGTTTGACAAGGGAAGGAGGAACCGGCTGAGCCCCGATGTGCATGAGTCTCCACTGATCGAGTTTGTAATCTCTTAATTTAATCTCTCCACTGTCGATCTTTAAGAGGATATCTTGAGCCCACGGGACGAGGAGAAAAATGAGGGTTGCTTTCTCCTCGTGGATGGCCTGGATCACCCATTCAGGTTGGACGCCCTTCAAGATGGTGGCTTTCCCGCCGACGATGAGGCTCCCGAACCAATGCATCTTTGATCCCGTATGATAAAGGGGAGGAATGAGGACGAAGTTATCTTTTTTGGTCTGATGGTGATGGGCATTTTCTGTGATACAAGCGCAGATCATGTTTTTATGGGTTAACAGAATGGGCTTGGGTTGTCCGGTGGTGCCTGAAGTAAAGTAGAGGCCACAGGGATCATCGTAACCAATCGGAATGGTAGGCGGGGTCGAAGAAGATTTTTCTAATAGTTTTTCAAAAGACTCCCCATAACTCGGGATCTCTTTTCCAACGAAGATGTAGTGTTTTACAAGAAGATTGTCTTTAATCCCATTGACCCGATCGATGAACTCTTCACTGAAGACCATACATGTAGGTTCCGCCACATCACAACAATATTGAATGTCAGGGCCCGTAAAACGGAAATTGAGAGGAACAGCCCAGGCCCCCGTGCGGACGATACCGAAATAAGCAATCAACCAATCCAGGGAGTTCATCATGAGATGAATGACTTTATCACCCTTCTTAATTCCTTTTTTGAGCAGAACATTCGCGAATCGGTTTGCCTCTTCATCAAATTGCTTCCATGTGATCTCTCTTCTTTTGCCTTCTGCAGGAACTCTCTCAATAAGCGCTACATCATTGGGATACAAACGTGCATTCCTCGCCAGGATCTCTCCAATATGAACATCTAAAGTCGCCATAAAATCCCCCTCAAATAATTTTGGAGTAATGGAATGATGGGTTACATTGAGAAAATGCCCAACCTGCAAGCTAAGTAGGGGAGTGCCTCCAAGGATTCCTGCCCGAACTACCAAAACTCAGCGCTGAAACGGGCGGCCGCTGAGAGCCGCCCCTACGGATTTTCTATTACCCATTATTCCATCATTCCGATTTTCTATTTCCACGTGCGCCGATCGAGAATCAAACTATCTTTATCTGTCAGGGTTCCTTTATCGATCAACTCCAGCTTGTCAATCTTGACTGTGCATATCTCCTTGAAAACGTTTTCAAATTCTCTCTCAAGTCTGGCTCGATCTTCTGGCCCCGCCTCTACCTTTAGGGTTAAATAATCTTTAAATTCCAAGCGGTCCACGACAGCCTGAAGTCTGAGATCACCAAATCTGGAAGATACGAGTTTCAACTGACTGGGGGCAATAAACATTCCTCTTACTTTGGTGGCTTCGCCAACCCTTCCTGAAATACCCATCATGCGGAAGGAGGTTCGACCACACGGACAGCGATCTTTCACAAATTTGGAGAGATCCCCCGTTCCAAACCGAAAGAGGAAGAAAATAGGATTCAGCCGGGTGACCACTACTTCACCTAATTCTCCGGGACCGAGCTGTTTACCCGTGGAAGGATCCACAATCTCAACGATGACCTCTTCGCAGATATGCCATCCATTCTTTTGACTGCACTCGTAGGCGATATCCCCAACTTCCGTCGCTCCGTACATCTGATACGTATCGATGGCATATTCCTTTTCGAATCTCTCTCTCAAGGAAGGCTGAAGCGGTTCGGCCACAAAACTCGCCCTTCTTATCTTGAATTGGTCCTTAAATTTGTAACCCATTTCCTCTGCTTTCTTGATGATGCCCATCAGAAAGCTGGGAGTACCTGTATACCCTGTTGCGCCCAGATCACGAATGAGCTGAATCTGGTTTTCTGTAGTGGAAGCACCCGAGGGGATGACAGTCGCACCAACCCTTCTTAGACCACTGTGAAAGGTCAAACCCGCAGCAACCATGTGATAAGAAAAAGCGTTGAGGACAATATCCCCCTTTCTAAAGCCTGCTGCATAATAGCCCCTGCCCCAGATTGGATCTTTCTCTGTAAGGTGAGGTTCATACACAGGTCCAGGAGAAGTAAAGATTCGATCTGTCTCCATATCCTTTGCACAGAGTCCCGCATAAGGAGGGTTTTCCATTTCAAGCTTGACAAGTTGCTCTCTAGAGATGACAGGTAGTTTTTCCAGATCTTTGACCGATTTTATTTCTGAAGGCTTGAGGTTTCGGTCATCGAAAATCTTTTTGACCGTTGGGGATTTCTGATATCCCAGACGAACCATCTTAGCCAAGCTCTGGTTATAATACGCCTGCCTCTTCGACAGGGCCATATTCTCTTTCGCATCAAAGAAACGCGATTCTTTACTCCTGACTGCCATCTCTGCCTCCTTAATTCGGCGTAGCCGTGACCAGCGAAGTTTTGGAATCCCAAATCCCAAATCCCAAATCACAAATCCCAAATAACCTCCAAATTCCAATTACAAATGACCAAAACAATTTTGTTTCGAATTTGGGTGATTGGAATTTATTTGAAATTTGGTGCTTGGGATTTGGTGCTTTCATATACGCTATGCCCTCTGCCCTATGCCCTATGCTTCTTAGAGCCAGCGTTTCCGCCGTTTGTACGACTTCACGTCTTTATATGATTTGAGGGCCCCTGAGGATGCTGTGCCCAGATAGAATTCTTTGACATCCGGATTTTCCCTTAGGTTGGTGGCGGCGTCTTCCATCATGATTTTCCCATTCTCCATCACATACCCATAGTGTGCGATCAGGAGAGCCATGTTGGCATTCTGCTCCACCAACATAATGGTTGTTTCCTGCTCCTCATTGATCCTTTTCACGATCTCAAAAATCTCTCTGACCAAAAAGGGTGCTAAACCCAATGAAGGTTCATCCAACAATAATAGTCCAGGATGGGCCATCAAGGCACGGCCCATGACGAGCATCTGCAGCTCACCCCCACTGCAGTATCCGGCCAATCTATTTTTTCGGGTCAGCAATGGCTGAAAGTAACGGTAGACCAATTCGAGATCTTTCTTATAGGGCTTCCCCCATCGGGTGGCTGTTCCTACCCTGAGATTTTCTTCAACGGTCAGGTATTTGAAGGGTTGGCGGCCTTCCAAGACCTGAATAATTCCCAGACGGGTAATGGTTTCGGGAGATGAGTTGTGAATCGAATGGCCTTCATAAACGATCGAGCCCTCGGTCACCTTGCCATTCTCAGGTTTCAGAAGTCCAGAAATAGCCTTCAACGTCGTCGTCTTCCCTGCCCCGTTGCCTCCGAGCAATGATACAATCTGTTTCTTTTTAATGACCAGGGAAACTCCCTTCAGTACCTGGATCACATCCGAGTACACGACGCTGATATTGTTGAGCTGAAGTATTACATTGTCTTCCATGACTCCCTCAATAAGAAAATGGCCAAAGCCTAAAACTGGACCGGACGATGCGCCACACCTCTGCCAGCCCCTTGGGTTCAAAAATGATGAAGAGAACAATGGCTAATCCAAAGATGAACTCCCGAAGAGGTGCAATCTGGAGAGCAATCTTGGTGAGCGCATCGATATTCATAAAGAATTGTGTTGCTCCGCTTAATAGCTCATTTAAAAGAGTGATGAAAATGGCGCCAAACACAGCGCCAGGGATACTTCCCAACCCTCCGATAATAATCATCGCGATATATTCGACAGAGAGAGACAAAGTGTAGGGTTCTGGGGTGATGCTCCCGATGTAGTAAGCCGCCAGGGCCCCAGCAAAACCGGCATAGAAAGAGCTGATGGCGAAAGAGAGGAGTTTGTATTTAAAAATGGGAATGCCCATGCCCTCTGCTGCACGGTCATTATCGCGGATGGCGATAAAGGCACGGCCGTATCGGGTCCGTATCAGGTTGACAGCGATCCATGTCATGATGACAAAACAAACGAAGACCACGTAATAGAAGGCACGATCACCCTTTACATCCATCCCGAAGAGAGTGGCACGGGGAAGAAAAATTCCTTCTGTTCCTTTCGTCAAACCTTGCCAGTTCACAAGAAGGTATTGAATGATGAACTGACCAGCCAGCGTGGCAATCGTTAGATAGAGGTGTTTGAGACGAACAGATGGAATCCCAAAGACCGCGCCTACTAAGGCGGTTATAACCCCTGCAGCTATGACGGATAGCCAGAAAGGAAACCCTACTGCAGTTGCCAGAATAGCAGCGGAATAGGCCCCCACCCCGAAAAACGCTCCGTGGCCAAGAGAAATTTGGCCAGTATATCCAATGAGGAGATTGAGTCCAATAGCAGCAATCGCAGCAATGCCGATGTGGTTGACCACATACAAGACATAATGACTGCTAATGAAGGGAATAACGGCAAAAAGAAGGAAAAGTCCGATCCACATCCATAGCCTGCCAAAATCTGTCCCAAAGATGGTCAGTTCTTCTTCATACCGTTCATTAAATTTTCCACAGGGATGTAATTTCAGCTTCCGCATTCTCCTAACCTCTTATCGCCCCCAATGAATGAGGGCGCTACAAATTCTAATCCCCCTTTGGTCCCCCCTGCCTGCCGGCAGGCAGGCTTTAAAAAGGGCGAATTATGACCCCTCCCTTTGGTAAAGGGAGGTTGGGAGGAATTTTATCAACTACACTCGCTCAATCTCAACCAACCCAAAAAGCCCATAGGGTTTAACCAGTAGAATAAAGACAAGGACAATATAAGGGACCACTTCCTTGAGCGATGTGGAGATATATCCCCCTGTGAAGGTTTCGAGCAATCCAATGATGATTCCACCGATGATGGCCCCACCAATACTTTCCAACCCTCCCAGGATAACGACTGGAAAGACCTTGAGTCCCATGACACTGATATCATGAACATTGATACCATTCATAATCCCCAGAATAATCCCGCTGATGGCACACACGAGGGCAGCAATGGCCCAGGATAAAGCAAAAACCCTCCTCACATGAACTCCCAGAGAGAGGGCAGCAGGTTGATTATCCGCCACAGACCTCATATAAATTCCCTGTGAGGAATACTTGAAAAACAATCCGAAAATCACAAGAAAAACGATACCGATAATGAACGTGGCTACGTAGACCGGTGGAATATTAATCGTACCCAACTGGATCGTCAGATTCTTGGGCAAGAAGTCTGGATAGTTGTGCAAATTTCCGCCGAAGATAAAGAGCATGATCCCCTTGAACATGGCGGCTAGGCCGACAGTGAGCATGATGACTTCGATCAACGCCTCGCCAATCAGGGGACGTAAAAAGAGGCGCTCGATAACAAATCCAAGGGCAAAGCTCCCCAAAATGGTCAGCAAGAAAGCAAGCCAGATAGGTAAATTAAGCCACAGGCTAAAGACGAGGAAGATGAAGGCTCCAATGGCCAGTAATTCACCGTGGGCAAAATTAAGGACGCTCGACGACTTAAAAATCATGACGAAGCCTAAAGCCGCGAGCGCGTATAGAAATCCGATTGATAACCCCTGAAAAAAGAGTTGAAGAAAAAATTCCATAAAAGAGAACCTCCCGGCTAAAGATCATTGAAAATTGCAAAATGAAAAATTTACCTTTTGACAGATTGCAAAAAAGCCTCTTTCCTTGTCATTCTGAGCAAAGCGAAGAATCTATAATCAATCGATAAACTACGAGATTCTTCGTCGCCTTCAGCTCCTCAGAATGACACACTACCGGGATTTTTCAGCAACCTGCAAGATCTGCAATTTCTATTTTGCAATGGGGACTTTATTCCACCGTTAGAATCTTCACTTTTGTCTCAATGGTGCCAACCTGGCCGTCGCGGTAGCGCACTTTGCCTCTAACCTCTAATTCTTGCTGATCGCTATACATCGCCTCAATCAACTTGATGTATTGTTCGTAAACAAATTTTCTTCTCACCTTCCCAGTTCTCGTTAGTTCTTCGTCGTCTGCGTCAAGAAGTTTGTACAGCAAGATAATTTTGTGAAGCCTCATTGGCTTTGGCAACTGAGTATTCACCAGCCGAACTTCGCCAAGTATCAATTCTTCAACTCGAGGCTGCTGGGAAAGATCCGTATAGGTGGTATAAGGAATCATTCGATCCTCTGCCCAGCTGCCCACATTCCCAAAGTCTATGTTGATAAAGCCCGTAATATAGTCACGGGCTTCGCCCCAGACCACTGCCTCTTTGATATAGGGACTGAATTTTAACCTCGTCTCGATAAAGTCCGAGGAAATGGCTTCGCCCCCTTTTGTGCGCATGATCTCTTCTTTGCGACCAATGATTAGAAGATGACCGTCGTCATCGATGTAGCCTGCGTCACCGGTATGAAGCCAGTCGTCACGAAGGGCCTTTTTCGTGGCCTCCGGATCCTGATAATAACCAACAAAGCAGGAAGGCGTTTTTACGAGTACCTCCTGGTCTTCTGCAATTTTGACCTCCGTTCTGGGCAGGGGTTTGCCAACTGTCTCTGGCTTCACCTCTTTATCGGGCTGAACCTGAAAAACTCCTCCACCCTCGGTAAGACCATAGGCATGCTTGAGATTTAACCCTTTCGCACGAAAGAACCGAATAACATCCGGGCTGATGGGATGACCTCCTGTGATGGCAGCCCGAATTTGTCCACAACCCACTCGATCCATGAGCGGACGATAGACGATTCTGGAGAATATCTTATGAAGGAGCTGCAAGTAGGTGGGAACCGGCTCCTTCTTGGATTCTCGATCGACAACTGCTCCTCCAATCTTTTCCCCTAAGACAAAAAGTTTGCGTTTGACAAAGCCAGCGTCAGCAATTTTCACCCTGATCTTGGAAGCCAGGTCTTCCCAGAAACGTGAAGAAGTGATGATGACCACGGGTCCAATTTCGCGAAAATCTTCTGCCTGGGTTTCCAACGTTTCGGGGAAATTCATGGCCATCCCCGTTAGCGGTGACACCCCCATCCCCCACATCTGGTCTACAATCCACGCCGTTGGGGTGATCGAAATCCAGTTGTCACCCACGCGGATAGGGGCGGTCTCAACCCATTTTCTGGCAATCTCCGTGAAACTTCGATGGGAGATCATCGCCAGCTTGGGGATCCCCGTCGTTCCGGAGGTCATGATCATTAAAGCCACCTCATCCGGCTTTCCCTTCTTTAACTCCTCCTCAAACCGATTGGGCTGCTCCTTCTCTAACTTGACACCTGAATCGAGGAGTTCTTTAAAGCTCATCAACCATGGATTATTGACATAGGTCCTCATGCCCGTAGGGTCAACATAGATGACTTTCCGTACATGGGAGAGTTGTTCTTTCATCTCCAAGAGTTTATCGACCTGCTCTTGATCCTGGGCGACCACGTAGGCTGCTTGAATGCGATTCAGCATCGTCGTCAGCTCTTTGGCGATCGATGAGGTAAACAAGTTGACCGTGATGGCACCAATGGCTTGGGCTCCCATTTCACTGAAGAGCCATTCGGGATGATTGTCCGTGATGATACCGATATTTTCCCCGCGCTTGAGGCCAAGGGCGATAAACCCTAAAGCCACATGCTTCGTATAACGGAGATAATCCTCCCAACTATAGGCCAGCCATATGCCGTACATCTTCTCCCGAATCGCAATCTTCTCCTGACCTAATTGTTCAGCCTGTTTGAATAATATCTGAGGAAGGGTGTATTGGGTTAAGGATGATAAGGTTTCTTGATCGAATCGCTTTGTCTTTTCAACTTCCATACAGATTCAGCTCCGCTTCGATAACGATGATAGAAGAATGGTCAATTCGTAAAAAGTTGTCATTCCCGTGAAACTTGTCCTCGAAATCCTTAATCGGGGAACGGGAATCCAGAAGAATTCCAAATACCTAAAAAGACTGGATTCCTGCTTGCGCAGGAATGACAAAAGATAGCCTTTTCAAACCTTTTACGAGACCATCAATATTGGGTTTATACTAAAAGCTCCTAAGAAATTATTTTCCCCAATCCATCATTTCAATATTCCAGCATTCCAGTTAATCCCCCCAATCCCACTTTAATAAAGGGGGGAGAGGGGGGATTAAAACTTGGTTGCGTCACCCAGATAGGCCTTGATGACCTCGGGATGATTTTGAATGACCTCCGGGGTACCTTCTGCAATCCTCTCTCCGAAATTCAAAACCATAATCCTTTGAGAGATACTCATGACGATGGACATATCATGTTCCACTAGAATCATGGTCTGCCCCCAGGCCGAGTTTAACTCAAGTAAGAACCGTACCATATCCTCTTTTTCCTCAAGCGTCATCCCGGCAAAGGGTTCGTCGAGCACTAATAACTTCGGCTCTAAGGCTAGCGCGCGTCCCAGCTCAACTCTCTTCCTCATCCCATAAGGCAAGGATCCGACCGGTTTCTTGCGGATGGGTTGCATCTCCAAGAAGTCGATCAGTTCCTCCAAAACCTGACGGTGATAAACCTCCTTTTTTCGAACGGAGGACGAGAAAAGAGCCGCTTTACCAATGCCATAGTCGCAGTAAAGATGTCTCGCCAAGAGCATGTTGGCTAATACGGTAATCCCTGGAAAGAGTTCAATGTTTTGATAGGTCCTCCCGATCCCCTTTCTTGTTACTTCGTGAGGGTGAAAGCCCGTGACGTCTTCTCCATTAAATAGGATCTGACCTTTTTGGGGGTGATAATACCCTGTAATACAGTTGAGCAGACTCGTTTTGCCTGCCCCGTTGGGACCAATCACACTGACCAACTCTCCTGTGCGCACAGTGAGATCGACATCATGGAGGGCCATGACACCCCCGAAATTCAGAAAAACCTTTTTGACCTCCAGCTCAGCCCGTCGGTCGACGGACTGAGTGGAGGCAAGAACACTGGGCTGACCGCGAAATGCCTTCATCGATCTCCCCTTCAACGTATCGTCATTAAATTTTGGGAGCCATCAATACCTTAAGCTTCTCTCTCCCAGGAGTGTAGAAATTGGTCATCGGAGAATAGGTTGCATCCTCGTTGATCTTAACGAGCCTTCCTTTGAAGGAACCCTCATGGTTAGTTTTCGTGTAGGTCACATAAGGGACAAGCCCTCCAAAATCTTCATTCTGGAAGGTCTCCATCGCTTGATTGATCGTCTCTGCATTGATCTTTCCGAATTTTCCACTTGCACGATGCATTGCCCTCTCTTGGATCATGGCCACAACTACCCCTTCCCAGTAAGAGGTTTCGAACTTATCGACGGTCTTGTACTTCGCCCATAATTTCTCAAGGACCTCAATCCCAGGTGTCTTATCCTGAGGCAGGACGCCGCAGAATTGCATAGAGAGGCGATCTCGAATCAGTCCCTTTCCAAGCTTAAAGAAGTCGGGGTCCGTGGCCGTCCAGGTTCCAAAGAAAGGAACATTGAAGCCGATCTTATCGGCTGCCTTGAGGGCAGTAATCACCGCCGCAGGGAGGACTTGCACGAAGACATATTCTGCCCCCTTCTGCTTCAGACGGAGCATCTCGGTAGTCAAATCCACTGTTGCGGCAGGAAACTCTTCGATACTAACAATGTTGATATTATTTTTGGCAGCATACTCCTTGCTCGGTTCATGAATCGTTTTTCCATAAGGATTGTTATAGGTTAATAGACCAACCTTGGGGGCATCTTTTCCTTTATGGATAGCACGGATATACTCAAGGACGATATATGAGTCTAAGATGTAACTCCCAAAAGGCAGATACATATAGTCTACTGGGGCCTTAAGAAGAGTTTGATCTGTGGAGTAATTTATCGTTGGTATTTTATATTCTTGAATAATTGGCTTAGCTTGAATACCTGATCCTGCGTCCCAGGTCGCAATCATATCCATCTTTTCTTCACAAAACTTTTTGACAAATTTGACTGCCTCAGGGGGTTTGTAAGCGTGATCGACGATTGTTAAATCGATTTTTCTACCGGCAATTCCACCCTTCACTTCATTGACATAGTTAAAATAGTCCCGATGACCTTTAGCATGGTACTGTCCCCAGGTAGAGGCTGGTCCGGTGAGGTTGATGACCGCCCCTATTTTTATGGGTTGGGCCTCTCCACTCGCCGACAAACCAATACAAAACGATCCCAAGATAATTCCAAATATGAACAATTTTTTCATGATTTTCCCCTCCCAATTTTAGTTGTTCGAAATTGACTCCCGTCACCGTTCTCTTAAGAAGCCTTACTTAGAAGAATCTTGTCCGTTCATCGTGACAGGCACCACCCCCTTTCCTATCGGAATGTGTCAGGGGACTCCTCTCGCCGGAGGGTCCCTGCCCGCGCCATACAGGGCAACGGATAGTTAGGTTAAGCTCAGTTGCTGGAAATTGCCGTTTTATAAAAACAGGAAGTTAGAGACTTTTCAATAAGATAACGCAAGATCAGCTTTAAACCGCCAGCCCTATTTTACGCATCTAAGAAATTATTGCAAGTAAAAAACACCACCAATTAGTCAGAATCCCAGATTTTCTCTAAAGCTACTGAAATCACAATGGTTCTTGGTACCACGGCGTTTGAATTTGCTCTATGAAATAACAGTTGTAATGGATTGAAAGTCTCTGCTCTATCTAATTCAGTCTTACTGAGACGACCTTCGAAACGCCGGGGGTCTCCATCGTGATACCATAGAGGGTGTTGGCGGTCTCCATCGTCTTTTTGTTGTGTGTGATCATAAGGAATTGAGAAGTCTTTGAAAATTCTTTAACCAGTTCGATGAAACGATTGATATTGGCATCATCCAAAGGGGCATCCACCTCGTCGAGCAAGCAGAAGGGCGTGGGTTTAATCATGAAGAGCCCGAAGAGCAGGGCCGTGGCGACCAGAGCCTTTTCTCCACCCGAGAGGAGATCGATATTCTGGAGTTTCTTCCCGGGAGGTTGGGCCATGATCTCGATTCCCGTGGTGGCAGGATCCTGTTCATCCAAGAGAATGAGACTGGCCTGACCTCCTTTAAAAAGTCTCGCGAAGACCTCTTTGAATTTCTCATTCACGAGATGGAAGGTTTCAAGAAACCGTTTGGTCGTCGTGCGATTAATCCGGATGATCGCCTTTCTAAGGGTATCCAGGGCCTGCTGCAGATCGGCCTGTTGTTCGGTGAGAAAGTCGTGCCGTCTTTTGAGCTCCTGATATTCTTCAAGGGCCATCAGGTTGACCTCTCCAAACCCTTCGAGGGCTGTCTTCAACTCTGCCAACCGCTTCGACATCTCCTCTCTTTGGACCTCTGAGAGCTCACCTCCAAGAGAAGTGGAAAGGGTGGTCCCATATCGCTCTCTCATCGAATCCTGGAGATGTTGAAGCTTCAATTGGTACTCAGAAACCCGTATCTCCTCCTCATGGATCTTCTGGCGGAGATCCTCCAGTTCCTGTCGTAGAAATCGGGTGGAAGCCTCTACCTCCTTCCATTCGCCCGAGAGAGCGTCAACCTTTTCCCTCTGAAGGACAAGGGTTTCTTCATTCCCCCGGTGTTTCTCAATCTGCTCTTCTAACTCCCTCTCCCTTTGATCGATTCGCTCGTGAAGGGAGAGGCCTTCTCTTCTGCATTCGCGAATCCCGGTGACTTTCTTAATGATCTGATCATGCAATGTTTTTAGATTCTCACAAACATGAAACAGCTGACCTTCCATCCCCCTCTGTTTTTCCTCTATGGAAGCAAGGAAAACCTTTTTCTCCGTGATCTTTCCTCCCAATTCTTCTGTGCCTTCCCTCACCTCCTCCACCGTCTTTTTCAAAGACTGAAGTTCCCCTTCCCTCTCCTGTTTCCCTGCCTCCTCTCTCTCCATTTGGGCCAAGACCGTTGTCTTCGTCTCTTCAATATCCCGTTCTTCCTCCCGGAGTTCCTGTCCCTCAAACTGGAGAACTTCCATTTTCTGCTGAAATTGAGAGAGTTCTTTTCTCAATCCTTCCAAATCCCTTTCCTGATGGAGGAGCTCGATTTCCTTCTCCTGAATCTCTGTCTTCCTTTTTTCTAACAGTCCTTCTTTCTCTGCGATCTCTTTCTGGAGACGTCCCTCCTCTTCATGGGCTTTTTGATAGGCCTCCTCTTCTTCCGCGGTCTTTTTCTCTAATTCCCTGATCACCCTCCTCCGTTCCAGGATGCTCAGCCCCTGATCGAGGCTACCGCCAGAAACGACTCCAGACCGCTCTACCACTTCCCCTTCGAGCGTGACAAGGGTTCCAAAGGCCTCCTCCTGTTTGATCCATTCGAAGGCCTCTTCCAAATGGTCTACAACCCCCACCTCCCCGATTAAAAATTGGGCGATGGGAGCAAAGTCCTCCTTCACACGGACAAATTGGAGGAGAGGTAAGGGTTTCCCTTTTTCTCCTGCCTGTGAAGACCGGTGGTGATCTCCATTTCCCTTCACCCCAAGGGGGATGAAACTTCCCCGACCCCGAGACTCTTTCTTGAGGAGAGCAATCGCCTCCATGGCCTCCTTTTCATCTTCCACGATCAAGTATTGCAATCGCTGTCCTAATACGGCTTCTAAAGGAACTTCATATTGGGGCTCGGGTTCGAAGAGATCGGCCACTACACCCAAGACCCTTTTCCACTTCTCCCGCTCCTCCCTCTTCTGGAGGAGAATGGACTTCACCCCTTTTTCAAAACCCTCATAATTCTCCTGGAGTTCTTTTAAAGAGAGAAATCGAGACTGGTCCTGCCTTAACATCTCTTCCAGGGCTGATCGCTCCGTCTGTTTCGCACGCAGAGCTTCTCTCAACTTTTCGATTTCCCCTTCCCATCTCTCTTTCTCTCCTTGAAGTGTCAATTGAAGAGACCGTGTCAGTTCCCTCTCTTTCTCTGTTCTCGATAAGTCCTCTTTGAGTTGGGCCATCCCGCTCCGCACCTCTTCCGATTCCTTCTCGTGAGATCGAATTCTCCTCTGAAGATCTTCCTTCCTCTCTTCCAAATGGGATTGGCGGTTTTTGAGAGACGTCAATTGGGTGAGCGTGTCGATCAATTTACTCTTCTCAGCTTCTAACTGCTCTGAAACCTCTTGGTAGGTACCCCTAAATTCATTGAAAAGAATCTCCCATTCTTTCGTGATCTCTTCATTCTCATGGCGCTCCTCTTTCAATTCCAATCGGATCTGCTCGGTTCTCCTCCGTTCCCTCTGACCTCCTCTCCAGGTCTTCAGTCCCTCCCTCACCTCTTCAATCATCTGGGCCTCTTGTTTTTGAAGGCTGCCTTCTTCCCTTCTGAAGAATTCAACCTCATTCTCCGTCTTTTGAATCCTCTGGCCCAGTTCGTAGACCCCTTGCTGAAGGGAACGAAGTTTCTCTTCCTCCTCCATGCTTCTAAGTCTCATCCCTTCGACCGAGGCCTCCCTCTCTGCCATCTGTGTGGAGATCTTCATCTCCCTCTCTCGAAGGGCCTTGAGGTAGCCTCTCGCAGCTTCTCCTTTCTCAGAGAACTCCGCATATTCCTGAAGGCCAAAACGGATTTCGATTTCTTTGACTTCCTTTCGGATGGCCTTGTACTCCTCTGCTCGTTTGACCTGTCGTTCTAGAGTGATGATCTGCCGCTTCACCTCAGCGATGATGTCTTGAATCCGAAGAAGGTTCTGTTGAGTCGCCTCCATCTTCATCAGGGCCAGCCTTTTTCGCTCCTTATATTTGGCAATGCCCCCAGCTTCCTCGATCAAGAAACGCCGATCCTGGGGATTGGCGGCGATGATATGCTCGACCCGGCCCTGTTCTACGATGGAATATCCGTTCACCCCAATACCCGTATCTAAGAAAAGGTCGGTGATGTCCCGTAAGCGGCAAGGCACTTTATTGACGAGGAACTCACTCTCTCCGGACCGGTAGAGCCTGCGGGTAATCGTAATTTCACTGCATTGCTCATATCCCTTTGGAGAAGACCCGTCCTCATTGATGAAGGTGAG
>Ga0315282_10001695_pt1 | contig 41270 bp, 38 predicted proteins | sample YL17G07_20_MG_FD_203693 | JGI IMG/M metagenome (GOLD analysis project Ga0315282, IMG submission 203693) | Sediment microbial communities from Yellowstone Lake, YNP, Wyoming, USA - YL17G07_20 | ecosystem: Environmental > Aquatic > Freshwater > Lake > Sediment | place: USA: Wyoming | collected...
GTGTTTCATTGTCACCTAATACACCGATATATGCTAATATAATTTTTACTTTTCTCTATTTATTTCTCATATTTTTCTTTTTCAAGCTGTTCAATTCGCTTAATGAGTAATTTTTTTTCTTTAAAAATATATCCTAAAAACTTACGTTGTGTGGTAATACTTAACAGGATAAAAAAGAAGAAAGAAGTAAATGGTCTATCGTGTGAGTAGTTGTCTCAGAAGTGGGGATGCATTCGGGGATTGATTTACCTCTATTAAGAACAATGTATTACCTGACACTACGTCCAATGGCATAGTAATCGGCAATGGATCTGACCAGTCGCTCTCATTGCCATAGACGTCCCTTGCTTTCGCTTTAATCGTATAGGTTCCTCGTTTGTCCCAGGTGTGGTTTACGACTATTTCGATACCTGAGGCGTAAGGCCCGATCCATCCGGTGTTTGTGTCGTCACCCCAGTCAACGTAGTAGGAGACATTGTTTCCCTCAGGGTCTGTGGAAACAAACGTGTAGGGATAGGATTGTCCTTTTTTTCCGCTTACTGGACCGGTGATAGTTGGTGGGCTTGGTGGTTGATTTCCACCTTCTCTTGTGAACACGTAAGCCGACCCCGAAAAAGCTCCGTTGTCATCATCATAGTATGCTCCGATGAGCGCGGTGCCTCCATCAAGGGAAACAGAACAGCCAAACTCATCCCCTGCTGCGCCGTCTGAGGCGAGAAGCTTAGCCTGCTGGGTCCAGGTGGTCCCGGTGCGGGTGAAGACGTATACAGAACCAGAATATTCTCCGTTGTCATTATCAAATTCTGCTGCGATGAGAGCTGTGTTATCATTGAGGGAAACAGAACAACCAAACCAGTCCTCTGCTGCACCATCTGATGCAAGGAGTTTAGCTTGTTGGGTCCAAGTGGTCCTAGTACGAATAAACACATACGCCGACCCGGAATTGACTTCGTTGTCATCATCACCGTCTGCCCCGATGAACGCGGTGTCACCAGAAAGAGAAACAGAAAAACCAAAATTATCTCCTGCTGCGCCATCTGTGGGAAGAAGCTTTGCTTGCTGCGTCCAAGTGGTGCCGGTACGGATGAACACGTACGCCGACCCAGAATCAACTCCGTTGTCGGAATCACCAGGTACTGCGATGAGAGCAGTATACCCCGAAAGTGAAACAGACCAGCCAAAGTTATCCCCTGCTACACCGTCTGATGCGAGGAGCTTGGCTTGTTGTGTCCAGGTGGTTCCCGTGCGGGTAAACACGTACGCCGACCCAGGTGTGGTTTCGTATACAGTAGGTGCTCCGATGAGGGCGATGTCTCCAGAGAGAGAAACAGAACAGCCAAAACCATCCCCTGCCGCGCCGTCTGAAGCAAGCAACTTTGCCTGCTGGGTCCAGGTGATGCCAGTACGGGTGAAAATATACGCCAATTCATTACCCGGTGCTCCGATAAGCGCAGTATCTCCATCAAGAGAAACAGAATAGCCAAAATAGTAATATGCTACACCGTCTGATGCGAGGAGCTTGGCTTGTTGTGTCCAGGTGGTTCCCGTGCGGGTAAACACATACGCCGACCCCTTATAATTATCATCATTACTTGCTCCTATGAGGGCAGTGTTCCCCGAAAGAGAAACAGAACAGCCAAAATAATCAGATACTGCACCGTCTGAAGCAAGCAGCTTTTGTGTTTCATTCCAATCCCCTGCCATGCTTCCCAGAGGGGTACTTGGAACCGTTGCATTTATTGTATTATTTTTTATAGATGTGACTGAGGGAATCACAGTTGCTACCAATAGCATACAAATAAAAATTCCAATTATTTTCGTTTTCATAATTTTTATTCCTCCCCTATTAAAACAGGTAATAGTTGCTATCCAATGGATTTATTTAAATGTTTGGAAAAGATAAAAATTTAAAACAGAAACATTCACATGGTTTTAACTTTACATATTTCGATATTTCATAACTTGTTTTAATTGACCTCGAGTTTCTTTTTTTAAAAATGGTAATCCCGACCTCTTACTAATTTCTACCTCAAATCCATATGGAAAATCAGTGGGAGTACCACTTTTTGGTTTCCTTTTACTGAAAAAATAGATGATTTGTGTTTTTCCATTTTTTAGTCGTACCAGTTCCGAATATAAAGTGTAAATTCCATATTGATATTTCTTCGTCATTTCAGAGGAAACAACATCCCTAGAAATATTTCCGAAGTATCTTTTCACTGACGACTGCAGAAGATAGACAATGAACAAGACATAAATAACAAACAATAGAAAACGAACGATTTTTTCCCCGGTCATAGCAATATACCCAATAGCCCCAAATGAAGACCATGATAGAAACACTAATGCATAGATTCGTGCCCAATTTTTTCTTTTAATAAAACCATACGGGATTATAACCAGAGATAGAATCGTAAGTAAGACATCAATCCACATCACGATTGAAAGGAAGGAAAACGAAAGTAACATGGTGAAATAACCATCAACGAACATCAGACGATTGATTAGATAGAATAAATAAGCAACATCAAGAACAATAATGAATATTATAAATAATACGATTCCAATTGGAAATTCCTTCCGCTCCATCATTAATAGGTTTAAATATAAGAGTCAAACTTATATTTTTCCTCCGGCCCTGCAGTTTTATAACAATTCCTTCTTTAAAAACATATCTTAGAAGCCATTGTTTTGTACTGATTATTAACATAGAAAAAAAGAAGAGAAGAAGTTGGTCTATCGTGTGAGCAGTTGTTTCAGTAGCGGGTATGCATTCGGGGATTGGTTTAACTGGTTTATGAGCAATGAATTGTTTGATACTAAATCCATTGGCATAGTAATCGGTAATGGGTCTGACCAGTCGCTCTCAAGCCCGTGTTCATCCTTTGCTTTTACCTTGATCTCATATGAACCCCTGGTGTTCCATATATGCTGCGCAGATGCTAGCTCACCAGATGTAAATGGACCAAGCCAATCGCTGATGTTCCCATCACCCCAGCTCCATTTATAGTACACCTGGTCGTTATTAGGGTCAGTCGTCGTTGTATTGTATGTATATTGAATATGGATTTTTCCTGAGGCTGAACCAGTTGGCCTTTGTGGTGTCTCCGGTGGATAATCAGGGCCGATAGGTACAACGTTGGTCCCAGTGTGTTGCCAGTTCCCAGAGCCATCGATCGCTGAAATGATATATCGCAGGGTCACACTCGTAAGATTGACAGCTATGGTCTTTTCCCACTGAGTACCTCCGACATTTGTCATCGTGGCATTTACATGGGCATTATCATCAAACCAATATTCCACCCATACGCCTGAGACAAAGTTATTGTCAGTTACGGTCACATTGAAAGTAAACGGGTCACCAGCATGCGCCACTGATGGAGTATGGTCAACAATCACTGGTTTGTCATTATCTGTGACTTGCACCGTCATTTGTGGTCCTGTGATTTCGTTATTGGATGTATCCGTGACTGTAATGTTGTATATCATTGCATTTAGGTTGTTATCAAGGGTTATCGAAAGGCTCCAGGTGCCGTCACTATCGTTATTGAGAGGAACATTGGTGCCGCTGTGTTGCCCGTGAGTCCAGGTTACAGTCACATTCGCTACACCAATGTTATCAGTAGCAGTGACATCGAAGGTGTATGGGTCGCCAGTTGTACCCGTCAGGGGACTATTATCAATGAACGTTGGATTATCGTTGTCAATGATCGTGATGCTTTTTGGTACCGTGCTGTTAAAATTACCGGAAACATCATTTGTGGCAAAATAATAATTCAAGGAATCCAGCGTGTTCTCAATATAAATCGATACTACCCAAAAATCACCATTTCTATTACTCAAAGGAGCAACGCTTACATTTCCATTGTCGTACCAGAAATACACAAATGCAACATCAATATCATCATTATCCGTAATTGTAGCGTTGAACGTGAAGACATCACCAGTGTAACCTAACGACGGGGTATTGTCTATTATTTCTGGTGGAATTATATCTAATATTGATATAGGGAGGGTGAGTGAGTTTTGGCTTCCGTCATCATCGATGACGGTTAATGTAACGTAATATGTTCCGTACTGTGAATAGGTATGATTAACCATTATTCCCGTTGCATTGGTCCCGTCTCCGAAATCCCAGGAAAATAAGATAATATTACCGTCAATATCAGAGGATAAGGAAGCATTGCATACTACCATGTCATCGTTTATTGCATAGGTGAAGTTTGCAACTGGCGGAGCATTCTGATAAGATACTATGTCCACAGAACCATTATACACGGTTATAGGAACATATGAAGTTTCATTGCCGGCACCAACATTGTAGAGATTAAGATATGAGGTGCCTACGCTTGAGTCAGCGGTAAAGGAGATGGTGATAAATGTCCCTGGTGTGGTCACATTTCCTTGTCCAACGATCAAATCGTAGACACTGCTAATTTCACCTCGCGTATTATTAAAAGTACCAGGATTGAAATACGTATTGAATCCCTCAAAGAGATCACCCTGTGTTATCGAATTTGCATGAATGAGAGATGCATTAAACGAGAGGCGTAATCTCAAGCCTTTGATAGGTTGTTCTTGGGTAACATTGACCGTAACAGTAAAATTCTTTCCAGTCGACACGGTTTGCATCGGAGGATCTATACTGATGATGGTCTTATTGCTTGGATTCCTCAAGCAGGTGGTAGTGTTATCTTGTAACCATTGCTCCTCATAATGATTTGATACTATAACAAGATCTAAAATGTTTATCCATCCGTCATTATTTACATCCTCACGGATCCACCCATATGGTCCCGTTTCCTCATAATGATTTGACTGGGTGATAAGGTCTAAAAGATCACATACTCCGTCTATCTTGATTTCCCAGTTCGGTGGCATTACGAATTCATACCTGCTTGATTGACAAGCATTTCCCCATGCATCAGAAGCCCAGATAAAATATTGGTATATCCCATACTGGGTGAAAGTAATGTTGTAATAGTACTTTTGTTCGTCAAGGGCGTTCATCGAGATATTCGTTGTTGATCCATCCGGACTTGTGATATTCAGACGGACGGCGGAAACAATGAGGTCATCGGTTACCTCAGAGGTGACGTTTATCCAACCAAACGAGGGAGTTGTGTCCAAAGGGTCTGATGCTCGGAGGGTGATGTTTGATATCATCCACCCATTTGGATTCATCAGAGGATACAAATCTTGGTTGCTTCCGCCAGAGATGTTGTAGGGTGTGTCACCGATGCCATCATGGTTATTATCTTCTCCTGTGTAATCTGACCAGTAGTTGCCTTCCTGCAGGGAATTATTATACCAATAATTTGTGTTTGCATCATAGGCATTATTTGTGTTATTCAAATTATTGTGATAGATTAGATTGCTTGATGAATCCCATGGATATATTCCATAACCTCTGTTTGAGAGGATGTTATTTTGATAAATGTAATTATTGTTAGCTTGGTAGAGAATAATTCCATGACGATTGTTCGAACAATTATTTCCAGAGATAATATTATTGGTGCAAGGGCCCCAGGATAGATCAATCCCATCATCGCTATTATTGTAGACAGAACAGTTTATAATACGACTATTTTGACAAGAATTTATTCGAATTCCGTCATCATTATTATTATAACACTTACAATAAGATATTGTTCCATTCTCGGATGTTCCAAGACAAATACCGTATCCAGGATAATTGTTGTAAGAAGTAATATTCTTTATAATACAATTGACTATATTATTTGCACCGATACCGCCTGAATTATTATGAACAACACAGTCTGAAATAACGATATTTTTATAATCGGTCTCCGCAAATGAAATTCCACCATCGCGATTATTATCATAGCATACACAGTTACTTATCGTTATATTAGAACAACCTATTCTACACGATATTCCCTCAGAAAACGAATGAACAATGCAATCTTCAATTCTCAAATTATTGCAGTAAGGATTCGCATAAATTCCTACACTTTCCTGATGCTCACCCTGAACAGTAAATCCTGAAATATTCACATTATCCACTCCAGACCATGTAATAGAAATCATTACGCCAGTTTCTCCTTCAGGGCAGTTGATTATTGTTGATTCTTTATTTTCACCTTTTAATGAGAGACTTTTATCAATGCGAACATATTCAAGGTTTGGTTGTATTTCTTCAGTATAGGTTCCATTGTAAACAAACACAGTCCCGCCTACCTCAACTGCATCGACCCCTTTTTGGATATTTGAGAAATGATTGTATTCCCAACCTGGTGTTGAAGTGTTATAATTATCATCAACATAGACAACTGTTGGAATAGGTGCAGGTGGTAAAGACCCAGCCCATGGTTGCATTAAGGGGTACAAATCTTTGTTGCTTCCACCGGGGATGTTGTACGGTGTGTCACCAATTCCGTCGAAGTTATTGTCAGAACCTGAATAATCACTCCAGTAGTTTCCTTGGTGTAACTCGTTATTTTGCCAGATATTTGCGTAAGGATCATAGGCGTTGACGGTATTGTTGACAAAATTGTTATGGTAAATGATGTTTCCATCGTTCCAGCAATCTCCGGACATAGACGTTTCAATCCCGTAATCGTTATTTTTTTCTATTGAACAATTCTGGATGATGACTGCAGATACATAACTATGATGATTTTCCGTTCGAAGTGAAACACCGATTGAATTATTCCTAATCTGACAATTTGATATATTAGTGCGAGAGGGTGATTCTCCAATGATACAATGATTCCCATCCGCATGTATTGAAATCCCTGAATTTCCATTCGAAAAGATTTCACAGTTGTTGATTTGCGTATTCGAAATTCGGCAACCATAACCAGTCGCATGGATATAGATGCCATTTGCGCTATTATTACGGATTATCAAATTGCTTAGATTGAAATCGTGATTAATCCAGCTATGGTCCGAAGATAAACCATAAAGTAGAATTCCGTTTTCGCTTGCATTTCGTATGGTAAATCCATTAATTATGATATGATCTGTGTTTTGGATTATAAGGCTGTTTCCCAATCTCAATGCATCTATAATTGTTGTATTTTTCTCTTCACCTTTCAACGTCAGATGGCTCCTATTAATAAGAACATTCTCGTAGTAAAATCCATTATATACAAATACAGTACCATTTTCAGCAACAGCATCAATTCCATCCTGTATATGGTTGAAGTGATCATACCCCCAACCTAGCGTTGAAGAATTGAAATCATCATCGACATAAACCATATCCGGTGTAGGTAATGGTTGTTCCTCTCCAGGTGTTCCCCATAATGGTTCTGGGGAGGCATATTTTCTTACTCGAATCCAACTAATATACGCATTTATATCTCGATAGATTGATGCTCCCAATCGCACATGCGTTATTGTTGTTGCTGTGGACCATGTATAATTTTGATTTATCGCAGAAGCAAGCAAGGAACCGTTTTCTTCATAGAGATAATAATCGACCTTTGCAACGGAAGTCCGTACGACCTCCATCCATTCTCTGTTTTTTTCTGCGGCCCAGGGAGAATAAAGAACATACCCGTTTCCGTTATTTGATACATACTGATAGTTGTTCCAATCTGAAGCAGAGCTGAGAGATGAAAAATCGTTATAGTTAGCAGTACCATCTGAAACCGTAACACCAAGATAATTGATATAAGGGTCTTGAATTTCCTCAATTTTTGCGTCTACACTGATATCGTAATTGCCACCAGTCGTAATCGTATGATAAACTATGGGACCAGGACCTGAATATATTCTTATTCTCCCACCATCCATACTTAAAATCTGTGTATCTCCTGTCCATCCATCTGTGTTATTAATAAAAGTTAAAAACGTCGCTTCTCCATTACTCAATGAAACGGCACTAGGATTACCATAGTACAGAACTATCGCTCCATCTGTTTGCACATTATTTGGCAACTTTACCCAGAATGTTGCTTGGTCACCCGCAGTAAAGTTCTCAATCCAATAAGGTAATTCAGTAGAATTGTCTATGTCAACAAAACGTATATCACTAAAATCATTTTTACAGTGTCCATTGCAATTGACGTCTCCATCTTGTGATTCCCCTATCACGATTTTCATTTGATATAAGTTACTCGGGTTAAAAATTGGTAGAATGCGATCATAACTCCAATTGGTGTTCCACCAGAAACTTGGTTGTAGATGTTCTTCTCCAATGCTTACAAATGTTGATGATGAATTAATACTATTATATGATGTAAGTAGCCATGCATCGGTACGTGCTATTTTTGATATTCGAATTTCATCGACATATCCAGTGAAAGGCCAATAACTTGAGGTTGCTCCTGCACCGTTTACCCCAATACATAGATTGTAATTGCCTATAGAGACGTAACTTGTTGGAGCGACAGTAGTTTTTGAAGATTGTACGCAAAATATTCCATTGTCATTGAATGCACCACTCCACGACATACCGTAATAATACCACGTTCCAGTTGAAGATGATTCTTGCTGTATGTGGACGGTTCTGCTATTACTCGCGTTGGTCATAGCCATATAATTAGCACCTGATCCACCATCAAAATCCATGGTGAATCCGTTCCCGTTACTTTCTGCTCCATTGCTTAAAAAATAGTTACCCTGGTTGAACGTCGTTGGTTTTGCCCATGCTTCGACAGCTATTGGAGGGTTATTTCTTACAGGAGAACTAAACGTTAAATATGCAGTTCCAGGGAATTGAACAGAATATCCTGCTTTTCCTGTTTGCTGATAGGTTGGATTTCCAACAACTCCTGTGACATTGTTCTTATATGCAGTGGAATCAGTGATTGCAGTGGATGATGTACCATTCATATGGAGAATAGCTATATAATCTGAGTCCCAAGTTCCATATTTATTTTGTTGATTGCTACACATTGGATTGTCATAATACATCCAGAGTGTTGTATCAGTGGTTGAACTTAATGAGGTAATATTCACCCACACAACAAGCTCGCCGCTACTTCCATTATAAAGTTCAATTTCGTGACTGAGTTTCATTCCTTGACTGTTAGTAAACACAATATCATCACCATCAGTCTGAACTTTGCTTATATTCAAGGTTGTTTTTACCAGGACCGGGAAATTTATCAGGTCCCCTGCAACCTTTGTATGGTCAATGGTAATTTCTCTACTATAGGTCCAATTTGCGTCCCACCAGGATGAATTCACCGGTAATGGAACAGGATCATGGGTCTTATCTGAGGTAATTACAGTATCATTCTGCCCATGAACCAAGGTCTTTTGTGGATTAATTGCACTTGATAGTGAACTAGAAAATCCGACAAAACTAGTCGCCACCATTAAGCATACGATTAACGAACTGATTATTTTCCGCATAAGCTCTTTCACCCCCCTTAATATAAATTTTATAAAAGCTGTTATCTGATGGATTCATTTAAATATATTGTAAAATATTTTTAGAAACAAATGTAACATAAATACAACAAACCCCTGAGGTAGTAAACAAACTGGAGTCTTTTTACTAGCGTGATTCTAAAGTATTGGACTGATCCAAATTACTGGGGGATGTTTTTTTTACCTGACCATCGCAATAGGTATCCAGACCTTCTTCGCTGATTTTTATCGCCATCCCTCTTTCCTACTGGCTTATCGCCCTTGACTGATCTCATGATCCCATCCTTATCAATAGTGAACGCTCCCTTTATTCTCTCCCATATAATGTTCCTCTCGAACTCCCCAAATGCAGATATAACGCGAAACTGAAGCACCCCAGAGGCGATCGATAAGTCAATCCCCTCTGTTAAGCTAATGAATGGGACACCTCTATTGAAAAAGCTCATACTTATCAATCGTAAAACGCTTCCAGGTCGCAGGGAAAATCTGGTATGCGCTCCCCATACGTACGGAAACCAACACTTCACCAAGTCAGACACAAGTTCGACAAAATCAAAGGAAGAATAATCTCGCTCTCACGACACATATGGACTGATCTTTCCGCATGGGCGCTCATCCTTACCAATCTCATCACGATTTCATTCGCATTCCTCCAGCACTGGGCGTTCTCAACGATTATCTGGGTGTACTGGTGCCAGACCCTCATCATCGGCTTTTTCGCGTTTCTTCGTGTGATCTCACTCACCGACTTCTCCTACCCGGGGGTGGAACGGATTCAACTGGGGGTATCACTCAAACCAAAAGTACGTGCAGGTTTTTTTTTCCTAGCACATTTCACGATCGTGCAGGGATGCCTCACCCTTATCCTCGGTGCGTTTCTTGGTCCGGTTACCGACCAGAACGGGATTATTCTCCTTTCAAGTTCCCTTCTTTTTTTCTGCAATCATCTGTTCTCGTACGTGTATAACAAAAAAAACGAGCGGGTCGTGCGCAAGAACATCGGCTTTATGGTCCTCCGGCCGTACCTCAGGCTCCTGCCGCTTTTTGTCGCATTTCTCTTCATTGGCATGATCGTCGCGGCGTTCTTTCTCATCAGAGACGAGCAACTGGTTCCAGCTGCCTATGTCGTTCTCTTCGTTTTGAAGACCGGTGCAGACGTCATCGCCCATACCATTGAACACAGGCTCCCAGAAGTGCGGAAAAAACGATGGATACGTTAATCAAGAAGCCGTTTCTCGCCAGTAAGTTTCTGGATCTCAGCGATGTTCTGGCTGACCTCGACACAGCCGAGATACTGGTGCTTCTGATCCCAGAGCGCGTAGTACTCGATGAGCACTTTTTGGCGTTCTTTCTTCGGTCCTAGCGGAAGATCGATGTAGAAGCGCGCCTTGTCCCTCTTCCCCTCTTTCATTTCCTTGAGGATCTGCTCGACCTTCGCGAGGCTTTGCTTCGGATGACAATTCCGGACGTCCCTGCCGACCACCGCCTCGGGTCGTTTGAAGATACGGGTCGCATGCTTGTTCCATGCAAGCACCTTGTCGTTCGAATCAATCACGGAAAACTCAAACGGTACGGTCTCCAGCAACGCATGCAACACACTTTCAGGTAATTTTCCAATCATAGTACTACTCCCTTATTTTAAAACGTGGAAGAAGTCGTATTTTATAACACTTTCTTCCATGATCATCATCATCGACATGTTAATACGATGAAACTGAATTTCAGGGTCCAATGGAGCGAGACAAAACTATCGCGGAGCTATCACAAAACGAGATACGAGTACTGCTCACGCTCAAGAAACTCCATGGGAACGCATCCCCTGAGGAGATCTGCCGCCATGGCGGGTTCACCCAGGAGGTCGAGGTCGCAAGCGCCGCGGCATGGCTGCAGTCAAAAAAACTCGTGACCATCGAAAATCATATTAAAACAGTGTACTCGCTTGGGGCAGAAGGCAAACGCTTTGTCGACACGGGACTCCCTGAGAAACGAGCACTGCGTCTTCTTTCAGAACAAAAAGGAATAAGCACCCTTAAGGACCTCTCAAGGGTTCTTACCCCAGATGAAATCCCTATAGCCATCGGATGGTTGAAAACGAACCACTGGGCGACCATACGCAAAGAGAAAGAAACAATCCTTGAGATGACCGATGCCGGCAGGAAAGCGCTTTCGGAGGTCACCGAGGCGGAACGAATCCTTCGGCTCCTGCACGACCATCCAGAACAGACGATCGAGAAGGACGCTGTCAAGCCACTTGCATCCCGCAAGAACGTCATCAAGGAGAAAGACCTGATCTCGAGCACCATCACCCTGACCGACCAAGGAAAACAAATCCTGGAGAAAGGACTCGTACTCCAGGAGGAGATCACCCAGGTGACAAGCTCGGTCATCAAAAACAGTGAATGGAAACAGAAAACCATTCGCCCCTACGACATCCATGCGTTCGCCCCTGCGCGCTACGGGGGAAAGCCGCATCCGCTTGTCCATCTCATCAACGAGATCAGGCAGATCTTCGTCGAAATGGGGTTCCAGGAGATCCAAGGTGACTATGTGGAATCCTGCTTCTGGAACATGGACGTTTTGTTCATCCCGCAGGACCACCCTGCGCGGGAGATGCAGGACACCTTTTACTGCAAAGTGCCGAAAAAAATCCCCATCGTCGAGACACAGCTCCTTGAGAAGGTCGCAAAGGTCCACGAAAACGGCGGGTCCACCGGCTCCATAGGCTGGGGGTACACCTTCTCCAAAACGGAAGGGGAGCGCGCGCTGCTACGGACGCATACCACGGTCAACACGATCCGCTATCTGTACAACCATCCAGAGCCGCCCTGCAAGGTGTTCTCCCTTGAACGCGTCTTTCGCAAGGAAGCGATCGATACGACGCATCTCCCGGAGTTCTACCAGATCGAAGGCATCATCCATGAGGAGGGCGCACACTTCCGTCAGCTGATCGGCATCCTGAAAGAGTTCTACCGACGCATGGGGTTCGAAAAGATACGGTTCAGACCAGGGTACTTCCCGTACACCGAGCCGAGCATGGAGGTCGAGGTGTTCTGGAACGGGAGGTGGATGGAACTCGGCGGCAGCGGCATTTTCAGGCCAGAGGTCACCGCGCCCGTGGGAGTGACAAACCCGGTGCTTGCCTGGGGGCTTGGCCTTGAGCGGCTCGCGATGCTCCGGTACGGGTTGACCGACATCCGGAGTTTATATATCAGCGACCTGGAATGGCTCCAAAAAACACCGCTGAAGTAGGGATGTATCACAGGGGTTTTTTTCGTGGTTTCTTAGGGATAGAGTCACCCACAATATTATTAAATTAGAGATATATTATATTTTTAAGAAAATGGTACTTGCTGTCAACAAAGATTTATATATCATCAAGAAAGATAGTAAGTATCGAGGTTGTGAAGAAATGCATGCGCACCAAGCGCTTCGGATACTGGTACTCGTCTTTATTCTCACAGCGGGGTCCGTTTTTCCGGCCCTGGTGAGTACACCAGTGACCGCGCAATCGACACAACAGAACACCACCCTGTATTTCACGAACGCCCTCAACTTTTTTACCGATGAAAACTTCAGTGATTTTTCGTTCACATCCATCTCGGTGAACCCGCCGACGAGTCAAAATGACTCGCGATACCCCCCGAATCTCATCGAGATGAACACCTCGAAGCTGTTTGGTCCAAAACTTTCCACTCAGTGGACGACCTGGTTCACATCCACGTGGCTCCTATATTTCCTCTCAGGGACTGAGGGGTTCAACCTCAGCGATCTTTTCGACTATTTTGGAAACGGAACCTTTGCTGGCTATGACTTCACCCTCCTACTCCCCAACCCGTTTCGAGTCGTTGAAAGCTATTCCTACGACGGTGAAGAACCAATCACCATCTCAGGAGATCTTACCTTCAACTTATTCTTTTCACCACCACGAAATACACTAGCAAAATATAGAGACAACGTAACGGTAGGGCTTTACTCGATCAACATGAATTCCTTTTTACCGCTCCCAAAACTCATACAAAATAGAACAATCACGCTGGCACCAAAAGGCCAATCTATCTACAGTCAACTCGTTACACTTGAAAATGTCAGTGTCACCCTATCGCCAGGATCAAGTTTACTGTTCACTGTCGAGATCAAGGAGAAGAACAAGGGATTACCAACGTTTCTATCTAAAGTGTTTGACATAAGTAGAATCCTTAATCGAATCAATAAAATAGCGAGCCGTTGGGAGAACCGCTCGAAACTGCCTACCATTCAGACGATCGGGGCTTCATTGAAAGAACTGTTAACGGCTCTGAGTGAATCAGGGATCAACATCACGTCTCAAGATGTTGCTGAACTGTTAAGCTCTCGGGTTTCATCACAGTTTGTGTATGACTCGTTGCTACATCCTTCCTCCGTCACCGTACCTTCAAAAATATCAGAGGAGGATTTCCGGGTGTACTACCTCCATGCCGATAAAACAATGAGCGAAGAACAATTCGCTGTTACGAACACTTCGAAATCCAAGACGAACTTAGCCAAGAACGAAACGATTTGGACGACCGATGAGGGGCTCGAGCGAAACAAGATGCTCGCCGTGGGGAACACCACCTTAGAGATCTACCTCTCAAAACTGCTCTTCCTCATTCGCCCAAGTTTAACACTTACCGCAACGCTGTACGATGAAGGTGTTGCCATCACCTCAGCTGAGAAAAAAGTCACCTTCAAAGACATCAAACCATTGATAGGGAAACCGAAAAAACCCGTCATTATTTTGTTCAATGATTCGTCGACCGAAATAGCCTACGGTCATCACCTTGGTGTAGGGATTTCAATTAACAAAAAATATCTCTTGAGCAGGTTGACAGTACCAAAACTCCTCTCTGATTCAACTACCTACTCCTCGTTCCTCAGGGTGAAATACGAGGAAACGCACAACATCCAAGTCGACGACGTCACCGTGACCCCTGAAAGTGCGATGATTGTCCCAGGGGGTTCTATCGAGTACCTCCTTGCTATTTCGAGTAAGAAAGCAGATAATCTCACGATTAGCACGATTGTGCGGGAAAACACCGGAAGCTGGGAGGTGACAGCCCCCACAACAGTCAGTGTCAGGGACAATAGCATCACCAGCATCCCAGTGTTCATTAACTCCACCGACAAACATAAGGTAGCGTATGGTAACAGGTTTGACACGACGCTTGTTATCACAGGACGAACAGGGATCGCACGAACCTCGGCCTCCGCAGAGGTCTCCAAGGACGTAATCCGATACGATATCATCCTGCTCGATTATCAACACAATATCACCATGAAAAAGGGGGAAACCAGGACTCTCCATTTCACCATCAAAAACAACAACACAGGTGCGCTCGATGATGTCGATAACTACACCGTAGATGCGATATCGCAGAACGGCTGGCGTGTCATCCCACGGGAATCCATAAAAAATGTCGTCCGTGGTGAAACCAGCATTCCTGACGACGCCCGGGTCGTCATCGAGGTCCCGGCCAACACGACCTTGGACTCGGATGTCGTGACCGTAACCGTCACCTCTGATTCCGACCCCAGCATCTCAGCCAGCATCATAGTCACGGTCAATCTCCAACCTCCCGATATCTTCCAGAGCATTTACGACTCCCTCAATTCTGCCGCAAAATCCCTGGGACTTGCTGACATTTTTGGTGAAAATGCTGGCGTTGCGCTTGCAGGACTGCTTACGATAATCATTTTATTCATCATTATTATACTAGCCTTCGTGTTAACCTTAAAGGACGTCGACATCATCTGCACACACCGCATCAATGAGATCGAACCAGACCAACAGGCGTTCTTTGAGCTCTCCCTGAGAAACCCGACAAGAAAACCACAATCCTACGACGTGACCACTGAGCACACAGGGGAACCATCCCAATGGACCGTTACATCAGAACCAGCGACACTCCAGGTCGAAGGTAGACAGAAGCAACCCGTCCGCATCATCGCCACACCAGCTGAGACGATCATACCGAAAGACTGGACAGAGATCACGGTCTGCGTCCAACGAACAGGGAAGAAGAAAACAGCACACATCGACCTCATGGCGATGATCAAAGAAGGGAAAACAGTGCTGCAGATAGGGAACGTGACCCATTGGCCTTCAGAGTTTGCCCCTGGTGACCGCGTCGTCACCTCATTTTCCGTCTCCAATAAAGGAACGATTGTTGCACGAGACGTCACCGTCTTTTTTTACCTCAATGGAAAACAAAAAAACAAAATTACCGCGACGATTCCTGCGGGTGCCGTCGCCGACGTGCAGATGCCCTGGATCGCCGTGAAAGGTAAAAACAAGGTGCGAATCCGCCTGAAAGAGCAGTAAACCTTATAATGGGAGAATAATTCGGTATTCGAAAAAGGTGTCTCCTGTGGCAGAAGTTGAAACCAAAACGAAAAAGGAAGACCTAGAGCAGATTAAGAACGCGGAAAAGAAATACCAAAGCCTTATCGAGAAGCGCAACGAGCTGAACCAGATCGCTAGCCAATTCCGCGATGAAAGAGACATGCTGAACAAGAAACGCAATGAACTCAAAGACAGCGTTGACGCCTGTAAGAAGGAACGGGACAAGCTAGTCATTAAAATGAGAGAGCATAAGGAGAAGCGCAATCAATATCAGCAGCAGGCGAAGGAGTTGATTGACGCGAAACGGAAGAAAAAAGGGGACGTCCAAAGGAACCTGCCGCTCCGTGTTGAGGAAATCAAAGCTGATATCCAAATGATGGAATACGAGCAGGAAACAAGTATCATGAACACGAGGAAAGAAAACAAGCTCATCGATCGCATCAAGCTAAAACGTCGGGAGTTCGCTGAGGTGAAAAAACAGATGGACAAGCAGCAGCTCATCGAGGTTGACCTCACTGATACCGACAAAGCGATCACCGAACTTTTTAAGAAAGCAGACAAGGAGCATGAGAAGGTTCAGAAATATTATGGGGAAAGCCAGAAGAAGCATGAAGAGTTCAAAACCCTCATCTATGAGATCGCAACCCTCATCGGCGAAGCAAACAAGAAGCACAAAAAATTCATCGAGGCGAGAGAGGAAGCCCAAGTAAATCATGATAAAGCCATGGAGATGCGGTCGAAGATCGTCTCCGTGAAACGAGAACGTATACAGCAGTACCAGCAATCAAAAGAAATACTACGAAGCCAGAACCTCAAGGCACGCAAGGAGCTCATGGACACGGAGAAATTGGACAAGGTCGCAGATGAATCCGTCGTAGCATTGAAAGGTGGAAAAAAGATCACCCTTTCCGGATAACCCTGTTTTTTTATCGGCAATCGTCGAACAAAAAGCGGCACTTTTAAGTACCCTACCTAGTTTTGCACCCTAGATTCAGTATGGAACAAATAGGGATTGTTAGTTATGGGGCACATATCCCCCGCTACCGTATCAAGGCAGAGGTCATTGCCGCGGTCTGGGGAAAAGACGGGGACGCTATCAGTCGGGGACTCGGCATTTTTGAAAAATCAGTCCCGTCAAGCGACCAGGACACTGCGACGATCAGCGTCGAATCAGCACGAGCGGCCTTGAAGCGTTGCACACTGAACCCTGCCGAGATTGGTGCGATTTATGTGGGGAGTGAGTCTCATCCGTACGCCGTGAAACCAACAGGGACCATTGTTGGGGAAGCAATCGGAGCCACCCCGAACCTCATGGTCGCTGACTATGAATTCGCCTGTAAGGCAGGGACCGCAGCGATCCAAACCTGCGTTGCATTTGTAAAGGCGAACATGATCAACTATGGTCTTGCGATCGGCGCGGATACCTCACAGGCTGCGCCAGGGGATGCGCTTGAATATTCCGCGTCCGCGGGAGGTGCTGGGTTCATCATCGGGCGAACGAATGTTATCGCTACAATCAACGATACCCTTTCCTATACCACGGACACCCCTGATTTCTGGCGGCGTGCGGAGATGAAATACCCGTCGCATGGCGGGCGTTTCACCGGGGAGCCAGCATACTTCAAACACATCACGAACTGTGCGATGAATCTCATGCAAAAAATCGGGACACAACCGAAGGATTATACCTACGCGGTGTTCCACCAACCAAACGGGAAATTCCCGGTGAACGTCGCGAAAAAATTGGGATTCACCCTTGATCAAGTGAAGCAAGGTCTTCTGGTGCCCTACATCGGGAACACGTACTCCGGTGCATCCATGATCGGGCTTGCATCGGTGCTTGACATCGCAAAACCAGGTGACAGGATCTTTGTAACAAGTTACGGTTCTGGTGCAGGAAGCGACGCGTTCGATATCACGGTCACAGATGAAATCACGCGTCTGTCGCGAAACGCGGCACCCACGATTGCTGAGATGGTCGCAGACAAAGAGTACATCGATTATGGGACGTACGCGAAAATGACGAACCTGTTGTTCTGGGAGTGAGGACGAATGAGAGATGTAGCAGTGATCGGTGTTGGATTAACGAAATTTGGGGAGCTTTGGGATAAATCATTCAGACAACTGATCGCCGAGGCAGGATCCAAAGCGATCCTTGACGCAAAAATAGAGGGAAAAGACATCGATGCGATGTACGTGGGCTCGATGAGCTCAGGGCGTTTCGTCGACCAAGAGCATATCGGTGCCCTGGTCGCCGAGGTATCAGGGTTCTCATCGCTTCATATCCCTGCGACCCGTGTCGAGGGAGCCTGTGCGTCAGGTGGACTTGCGGTACGGGAAGGGTACCTCTCCGTGGCGTCTGGCATGAACGATGTGGTCGTGGTGGGCGGTGTCGAAAAAATGAATGACGTGGGCGGAGGCGAAGCAACAGAGATCCTTGCCACCGCATCAGACCAAGAATGGGAGGCGTTCTTTGGTGTGACGTTCCCTGGGATCTATGCGATGATCGCAACGCGCCATATGTATGAGTTCGGTACGACGAAAGAAGAACTTGCCCAAGTTGCCGTGAAAAACCACGCGAACGGTGCACTCAACCCCTATGCCCAGTACCAATCACCGATTTCACTCGAATCAGTGTTAAAAGCAACGACCGTTGCCTACCCCTTAGGACTCATGGACTGTTCCCCGGTCAGCGACGGTGCAGCATCTATCGTTCTTTGTGCCGCTGATAAAGTGAAGAAATACACGGACAAGCCAGTGAAAATCATAGCCTCAGGACAAGCTTCAGATACTCTTGCACTTCATGGGCGCAGAGATATCTGCACGCTTGATGCAACCGTGTATGCAGCAAAAATGGCATATAAACAAGCAGGGATTTCCGCAAAAGATATCGACTTTGCCGAGGTTCATGATTGTTTCACGATCGCGGAAATCTGCGCGATCGAAGACCTCGGGTTCGTCGAAAAAGGAAAAGGCGGTCAAGCGATAGCGAACCACATAACCACGCTCGACGGTCAAATCCCGGTCAATACCAGTGGTGGCCTCAAAGCCAAGGGGCATCCTGTGGGTGCGACAGGTGTCGCCCAAATCGTGGAGCTTACACTTCAGCTGCGAGGCGAAGCCGGGAAACGGCAGGTCAAGGATGCGAAACGAGGACTCGCCCATAACGTGGGCGGCTCCGGGGCAACCTGCGTCATTCATATCTTGGAGGCGATGTAACAATGAAGGAAGGTGTCGCACGATTCTGGAGGGAGATCCCTCAGCGGTACAACTTCATGGGAAACCAATGCGGTGCATGTGACCGCGTGTTTTTCCCACCACGTGAATCCTGTCCTCACTGCCGGCGGAAAAGCATCGGCGTGATGAAAGAAGTGAAACTCTCAGGGAAAGGAGAGGTAGTGACGTACACGATCATCCATGTCGGTCCTGAGGATTTCGAAGATCAAACACCCTACCCGATAGCGATCATCAGACTTGAGGAGGGCCCTCAGGTGACAGGTCAGATCGTTGATACGCCCCTTGAGGACGTGAAGATCGGGATGAAGGTCGAAGGGACGTTCCGAAAGATCCAGCAGGACGGGCATACAGGCGCGATTTACTACGGGTATAAATTTAAGAGACGCCGTTAAATTAGTTCCTAGAAAACGTGTTAAAATTAACTGCCGACTGTAACTAATGATAGTTATATCTACACGCAACGGTCAAGCATTAACACGGATTCCGAATCACAGCGCCTTATGGTTGCACCTTATTCTGTATATAGTTTTGATAATTCTTTGAATTTGTCTTTCCCTCGAACTTATCCATTAATGCCCGATATCGACCCTCATCCAACATACCAGAATGCATATTAAAGAGATCGATGCTTAAATCATTTATTTGTTTAAGGGTATAGTTATACTTCTTCATGCTACGTTTTATGACCCGATTGTCACCTTCATCTTCTCTAGCAAATCCATAAATCGTCCCAGAAGCGCCAAAGAGTGGAAAACCAGTAATAGTCTCTGCTACATCTACACCACCACTAACATAAGTTAGTTGTTTTTTATCTTCCTTTGGCATCTTTGTATAACATTCACTGCAAAACATCGGTTGTTCTTTTTTATCGTCTTCAAGCACAATTTCCTTTCCTAACTTTATTTTCTGATTACACACACTACATTGTTTCACCTTTTCATCCTCCATTCAATGCCTAGCCCTATTGGTTTTGCATCATTCCCTTCTTTAAAAACATATCTTTAGAACAGCATGTTTTTTGTGCGAATCAAATGAAAAAAAGAAAAAAAGAGTGGGGATTTATTTTATCCCAAGCATGAAGAACAAGAAGACTGTTCCTGTCACTGTTTTTGTGGCGGATGATCCTTCCGCACAGGTGACATCGACCTTTATGGTTGTTTTACCCAGACCGAACACGATGACTGTAACGTTTTCACTTAAGCCAGCGCCGACGTCAGGAAGTATCGCATGATAACGTTCTAAAAGCGGTAAAATCTGCCAAGCGCCGGTAAAATTAATATTTACTGAAATATTAGTTGCATTTGTGATTCCTATGTTTTTAATCTGTACTTTTATACCAAATCCGCCGGTAATTGTACCAATTTCCATCACTGGCTGAGGTGCAATAATGGTTGTGACGGCTGTATCGGTCGCATTAGAATTATTTCCAATATTTCCACTAATATTTGGCACAACACTAGCACCAATAAACAATATTATTATTCCAACAACCAATCCTTTCTTCAACCAAATATTTTTCATAGCCTTTGCCTCCACTCTATTATTATATAAGAATCCTCTCCTATAAAAACATATCCTTAGAAACAGAAACATTGACATGGTTTTAAGACTCAATGTTTTTTGTGCGAATCAAATTGAAAAAAAAGGGCAGGAGTCTAAGTGACTCCGAGGAAGAAGAACAGAAGCACCATTCCTGTCGCATCCGCCTTGAAATCTCCTGCTTTGACAGCTATGCCTGTTTCACCGAGACCGATGATGAAATCTCTAACGGTAATTGATTCTCCTAAGCCGGAGATCAGTTTTTAAAAAAAAATAAAAAAAAAGAGAGAGGGTAGATGCAGTTACGATGCATCTATCGGGACTGGTGAGGTCCACTCTGGGCTGTAGACGATCAGGGCTGGGTCACCGTAGATGACCTGGATGGAGTACACCTGCATACTGGCAGGACCGTACATAGAGGTGTTATCGCCTGTCGTGAAGTCTCGATAATGTATCCAGACTTGATGTGACCACGCAACACCAATCGGTTCTCCATTGACCAAGGCTTCTTGGAAGACGCAATCATCTCCGTAATCCGCCTCGCCGCCATACCCGGTATTCGCATTTCCATACCAGAAAAGCGCACCATGGTCAAAATAGACTAATGGGGCGTCCCCATCACCGGTTGTACACGACATATAGAATATCGCGTTGCTGTGCAAGTTCTGCAGCGATTGATCAACCCATTTGTAATGGATGATATCGTACAGCTCTGGGGGCTCAGGGTTGAACCAGATTAACCCATTGCAATCTCGAGGCGTCTTCCAATTATCGTACATGTATCCACGCCAGCCATCCCACCAAATCTGATCAGGATACACCGACCCATCAAATTGTTCATACATCGATGACATACCGCTTCCACCAGTCCCATGGCCGCAGTAGTAAAACACGCCCGCGCCTTCATTCATTCGTTGGAGGTGTGCCCTCCAGAATGTATGTCCCTCATAGGTCCGAAGGTGAGAACTAAAGGTGTTCTTCACTACGCTCGCGGATTTTACATTATAGGATTTTCCGTCATTAAGTCTAAAGGTAGTGTAACCCTCAGGGTAGTTCATGAGTTGAGATGTGGTGATATCTCGGCCAGGGTTCGCATAGATCAATGCTGGGTAGAGGATATCTCGAACGACAATGTCATTTGAATACGAAGGGGTTATTCCAGGTATTTGACCAGCGTAGGAGTTGTTTCCACTTAACACTGAATGTAGCTCCATATTGATATCTGACCGTGGTGCGACAACAGCGTATCCTTCCTGACCTTCTCGATCAAGCCCTAAACTGTCTATGTAGTTATGGAAATCGTTGAACATTTCTTCGTTCCAATAGCGTTTTGCGTCAAGACCAAGTGGTGGGAGTGTATCTGTCTTGTTCAGCAAATACTTAAATAAGGTTATCATCAGTTTCAACCTGTTTTGGTCGACGATTGCATTAGCCTTCGGCATGTGTCCATTCGCACGAGACCCGTGGTAGTAATCCCCATCCCAGCGTTGCCAGGCCTCGATTCGTTCTGCCATTGCAGCAGGATCTCCATCGGGGGCGTCCTCAACTCGGATAACTGGGGAACCATGGTATGCCGCAAGCATTGCTGCCGGAGCGAAGTACCCATCACCGGTCTTCAGAGAGGTCACGGTTATATAATTCTCGGAGGCGGAAGAGCTTTTTATTTCATCCACGATAGTCTGCATAGTGGTAAGATCTTTACCACTTTCAATTGGCAGACTGCCACGAACAGCAGAGCCGATATCGTTCCGCTCTACAAAGATGACCTCTGTGACCCCGAGTTGTGAAAACGCATCTGCTGTCGCTGCAGGCACGCTACTTTGTGTGACATAGAGCAGCGGTAAATGATTCAAAGATGCTATCACCGCAGCATTCGCGGCAGAAATAGTTGCGTCAGCTCGATCTGGGTTGACAGTTCTCACCGTGGTGGTAAGGGTGTATTTCACATTTGAACCGCCTGCATACCGAGGAACCACAATCGCAGTCCATCTTCCCTTTTCGGCATGGAGGACTTGCGCGGAAAATTCCGTGTGAGGAGCTACGTTCCAGCTTCTCCAGGGGTTCACTGTTGGATTTTCGAGTCCATTCCAGACATGGATGGGGTTCACTGGTCCGTTCCATGCAGGTATTATTGGTTGCCTCAAGTTTCCTTTCGGATCTATAAGAAATACAAGTAGATCAGATGATTGACTCGTGGTGAGGGTCGCGTCGATGACGGCATCATTTGAATTCACGTTAAAGTGGTACCGGTCACCAGCGATTTTGGTAACACGAATTGAAGCAAATTGTGCAGTTGAAAGTCCTGAACCTGCGGACCAGAGCCCCGCCCGAGTCACCGGCATATATATATCGCCTGCGTTCCCAATTCCGTCATAAGGTATCGGCCAGTCATCAGCACCAAGATCCATATAGATTGGGATTATGTTTGTAAGTATTGCACCATTTGCGCTTCCACTTTTGACTTTGATGCCTGTCACGTTGATATTCAGCGCACCCCATTTCGGACCGAGGAACATAGGATATCCAGTGGACTCGCCTAAGGTTACTATTTTCGTGCTGGAACTTGAGATGTTCTCAACGCTGACCTCTTGTTTTAAGGTCGCGGTCTTTTTAAGAACTGTCTTTGTCGTATCATCAAATGAGCTGCCGTCCACTGCAACGACTGCCTTCTTGGAAGAGGACCATCCTTGTCGTGCGATATCAGCAGCTGCTTGGATTGGGTCAGAGGGTACGTTGTATTGGACAGGTGTCTTCCCATAAGTTCCTAAATAGGTGTTCCAATCATCGACGAGGTACTGGGTGGTGTCATCCACTGTGCCAAAGGACGTGTTGTCATCGTAATAGGCGGTCGACGTGGAGTCACCAGTGTAGATAATGGGAGCAAGATAGCGTTTTCCATTATCAAGGTAGTTGCATGCTGGTATCGACGCAAGGTATGCGAAATCATCCTTAGTGCTACTGGGGTCGTTGGTAATCTTGAAGGTTTTTGCGATGGGGGTGATTTGCGGCTCGGGGATCGGTGAAGGCAGCGACGCGCTTGCCTCAAGGATTAAGGTGAGGTTATAGGCACCGGAACCATACGAATAGTACGACCAGTTCGTCGGCTGCGGGCAATCGACCCAGCCAGGGTAGATGTCAACACGTGCCTTCCAGATACCACCAACAGTGGCAGGGTATCGGATATCATCATCGTAGTATTGGTTCCCTTCATATACAAGTTTTCCACTTGGGTCATACAATCGAAGATCAAAATCAGTATTGAAGGAGAGAGTTTTCATATTTAATATCAGGTGTATCCCTTTGCCCTGATCGACCTGGAATTGGTAAAAATCGTAGGCATCGATCATATCAAGGAATCCGTAGTAGTAGCCAGGAGTGATGAGCATTGCAGTTCCAATGGTATTCCCTGCATCAGTCCCTGAGTTCGCATCATTTTGTCCAATAAGGTTGACAGTAAAGCTGTAACGGCCAGTCCCAGTTCCGCTGACATAGAATACCCTCATGTAATATTTTCCCGTGAATGTTGCAAGGCAGGTAAGGGACTCTATCGCGCTCCCGGGCGTGGATGATGAGGCAAGGACGTTGCCTGCGGCATCAGAAATCGAAAGATCGAAATCAAAACCATTTGGCGGTGTCATGGTGATGGCGATTTGTTGACCTTGGCATGCTGTGAAATACAACCAATCTTGGAGGTCGCTGCTTGCGGTCAGTTTCCCATACACGCCTCGTCCTGGTGATTCATCGATGAGTTCCATAGGATATATCGCTAGAGCATGTGGAATGTCGACTCCCGCGTCTTTCTTATATCCTGCGTCATCATTGTCACCTGTACCAGCGGCAGCAGGATCGCTGTCTTGGAAATAATAGCTTCTATCTAAGTAAAATGGTCCGTTGTCTTCTGATGTATAATTAATTTTTTGTTGAGTTTGTGGTGAGGTTCCTGCGTTCTTAGCGATCGTAATCATAGGAATAAAAGAAGTCCCTATGAATAGGAGCACTATGACAACTGCTTTTATTCTAGATTTTTTAGAATATTTTCCAGAACTCATATGTTACCCCCTATTTGTTATCTTTATTGTATGGTTGGCTATTATAAATAAGTTTCGATGTATAATTAAAAAAATAGAGTAGTTTTTATCAGATTTTTTCCTCCTGGAAATGGGAGGGACATTACATGTTTCAGCGAGACGTGCAAAATGCTGATTACCTTTATAAATCCTGAGGGTATCTGAACCATGATGATGGATGCAGCATCGTTTCTGAATCTGCTCGGCGGGTACCTCGTTGTGATCTTTCTTCCGTTGCTTGCGTTCTATATCGTGTATCTGATTCTCTCAAGGGCGTTCCATGAGATGGGGTTTTCCTCATGGGAGGCAGTCGTCATCGTATTTGTCTCGTTTCTCTTGGGGTCCGGGCTTGTTGACGATGCCACCGGTGTTCGTTTCTCCGATGTCGCCTTGTTCACGTATCATACCTATTGGCTGGTCGGGATCAATGTCGGGGGTGCCCTGATCCCGCTACTCCTAAGCATCTATCTTGCCTGGAAAAACAAATTACGTCTGATCTGGGTCCTTGGTGGTATCACGTTTGTTGCGGCGATCACCTATTTTGTGACCTACGCGGATCCCGAGCAAGGAATCGTTTCAACGTTTCCTTTTTGGCTTCTCCCAGTTGTCTGTGCGAGTCTGTTCTCCGTTTTGTTCACTTGGAGAGAGGAGCGAAAAGCAGCACCTTTCGCGTACGTGATTGGAACACTCGGGGTGCTCATCGGGGCGGACCTGCTCCATTTGTCCGAGCTGTTGGCCGCACCAATCCAAACGACAACGAACGCGGTGATCGGCGGAGCAAGTGTGTTCGACATGGTGTTCATAACAGGCGTTCTTGCGGTGTTTCTCGATAGTCTCTTTTTGTACAAAAGAAAACGAAGAGGCACATCAAGCGAACAAAGATGATTTGGTAATAAACGGGAATTCATGGCTTTTCTTTAAATTCCCCTTGACGCTCATGAGAAAATTCATGGCCGTGCTTGATGCCCCAGGGCGCCCACATGGCACCAAGGATACCCCCCATCACGAGAATCGAGACGACGAAGATCGCGATGTTTTGATAGATATTGTAGGGTACAGCCTGATACCAGAACCAATAGATCAAGAAGAGAAAGACCCCGAGGATGAGAACCATGGAGATATAGACCCTCCAGCGGAATCCGGTGGTCTTCCACATCAATGTTTCAGTAGGGCTGCGGAGCCGTAACCCCCAGGCCGCCCAGGGGATGCCTAAGATACCGACGATTACTAAAATCGAGAGCAGGAAAATCGCGAAATTCTTCTCCCAGGCGTAGTTGTTCGCGTAGAAAAATAACCACAGGATAAGAAAGACGAGCCATCCGACGCCGACAAGGATCGATAGCGCAACTCTCCACCCTAATCCCTTCATTTCCTTTTTGCTTTCAACTGGTTCTTCACTCATTTGAAATCTCCTCACGCCAACCAGGTAAATCTACTCGTGCTATTTAAACATAACAACAGTCGGCGATCCACTCCAATTGATGATGCCACACAATATCGAATGCCGATAACGCTTCTCTGATATTCTTATGTTATGACAAAAATTAAATGATTATTCTTTGAATAAAGCATCAAAAAGTCGTTTTGAGATTACATATCCAAAACCTGTACTTAGCCCAATCGATAATCCCAATATTACATACACAAAATACGTACCAATCATGTATGTATCGCGCATGCTATCAAGGATTAATGATACTAAAATTGAAAAAACCAGTATCAACAGCAGTATCAATGCGAGAACACCTAAAGATATTATTGCTATTCCTATCTCCCTTTTTTTCTCCATTTTTCACCCTTTAAGCAATCGAATTAATCTTATTATAAACTTTTGGAGGTCATCAGTAAATGAAAAATAAACAAACAAATGGAATCACCTATTATAATGTAATTAATCTACCGTCGGAAATCTTATATAAAGACTTCTGTTTTAGGTAAAAAAAAAAGAAAAAACGGTCAGGAGGCCTAGAAGCAACAGTTCGTAAGTTTTTAATACGACCCTAATATTTTACCTGACTGTTTCTCTATCAACTCAGAGGCAGATAATGGACGAGGTACCGCTCGAAGAGATGATTCAAAAGAAGGACCAGCTGCAAGAGAGAGCGAACCAGCTCAAACGACAACGCGATGATCTGCACGAACAATCCAAAAAGATGGCGAAGGAACGCGATGAACTTAACGCGAAGGTTCGCCAAATTAGGAATCTGGTCGGCGAGCACAAGAAGAAACGCGATGAGTACAACGAGCGCGTGAAGCATGCGAAAGAGCAGCGAAATGAATTTTCGAAAAGTCATCTCGAGCTCAAGAAAACGATTAAAGATCTGGAGCGTGAACGCAACACGTCTTCAGGCGTCAACATCAACGAGTTGAAACAGCATCTCAGGAAACTCGAAAACGAGCACATGACGCAACCGATGTCCTCGCAAAAAGAGAAGAAGTTCATTGAAACCATCAAAGAGATCCATTTGAAAATCAAAGATGCAGAGGAATCATTAAACAAGGACCCGAAGCTGAAGAAAGCGATCGAGGAAGAGAAGTTACTGAAGCAAAAAGCGGAGAAACAGCATGACCTTGTCGAGAAGATGGCGACCAAGGCCCAAGAAGAACATCAGACAATGATCGAGCAGCTCACACAGCTTGACAGACTCATGAAACGAACCACGGAAATCCAGGAGAACATCGTCATCACGAAGATCGAGGCTGACAAGGTCCATAAGGAGTTCATCGACCATGTGAACCAGATTCACGAGCTGGAAAAGACCATTGCAAACACGGAGAAAAAGAAAGAGAAAAAGAAGAAAATGGAAGACGTTTCTGCCGCGCAGAAAGAGGCTGATGAGGTCTTTGAACGGTTCAAGCGAGGCGAGAAGCTGAGCACCGAGGATCTCATGATTCTTCAAAAGGCAGGATTATTGTAATCATACAGGTTGCTTTGGAGGGATGACGCGATGCCTTGTGAATTATGTGGACGGGAGGCCAAAAGTTGCAAAGAGGCGATCATCGACGGCGCAAAGATGTACGTCTGCCCGGACTGCATCAAGTACGCAGAGGGCGGCGTCGGCGTCCAGCAAGAGGAACCGGTGAGCCGAGGGAATCTCCCGCCGACAAAAGCCTACCGACCACCATCTTACAGGCCTCGAAAAGCCCCAGCGAAAGACATCTACAAAAGCATGGAAAAGGAACTGGTGTCGAACTGGAACCATCTCATCGAATCAGCACGGAAAAAGAAGGGGCTCACGCGGGAAGAACTCGGCTTTAAGATCGGGGAGCGGACCGTAACCATCGCGAAACTCGAAAACGGGGACCTCAGACCGTCCGATCAAATGATTGCGAAACTGGAAAAAGAGCTAGGGATAGCACTCCTCGAGGAAATCAAAGAGACGCCGACCGTACAACCGACGCAGTCTCAAACGAAGTACACCCTTGGCGACTTCATCAAGCCAGATAAGTAAGAGTCATGAGCCAAAGTGATTTTTCCCGCGCGCTAAAAGCGTTGAAAAACGGGGATGTAATCATCTATCCCACCGATACACTGTACGCGCTTGGCGCCGATATCTTCAACGAGGAAGCCGTGAAGCGAGTGTTCGAGATCAAACACCGCCCGTTTTCAGTCCCGCTTCCCGTCGCAGTCGCCTCCAAAAAAGCGATTGAGACCATTGCATCGTTGAATGAGAACGCACACAGAATCATCGACCGGTTCCTCCCCGGGACCTTGACGGTTCTTTTGAAGAAGAAGGCGTCAGTTCCTATGATTGTCACGAGCGGGTCGGAGACCATCGCAATAAGGATACCACAGCAGAGGATTGCGTTGCGGCTTCTCAGTGAGTTCGGGCCGCTCACGGCCACAAGCGCGAATCTTCATCATGAAAAAACACCAGGGGTTATAAAGGATATTCTGATGCAATTACAGACGGAAGTACCTGTCGCTTTGGATGTCGGGCGTCTGGACGCAGCGCCGTCCACGATCGTTGATCTCACCATGCAGACACCACGAGTGGTGCGCAGCGGCATCATCTCAGAACAGGAACTATTGGATGCGATTGTCGATGGATAACACAGTATATGAGAACTACACGCAAGCAGGAGTTATTGCTGCGGACGCACGAGACTATGGCGTCTCTCTGCTCAAACCAGGGGTTCGTTTGCTCGATGTTGCGACGCGCCTCGAAACCAGGATCAAGGGGAAGGGTGCGGGACTTGCGTTCCCCGTGAACATCGCCGTTAACACCCTTGCCGCGCATTATAGCCCGCGGCATGACGACATGCTTGTGTTCAAACAAGGAGATGTCGTGAAACTGGATGTCGGTGCTCACATTGATGGGTACATCGCTGATACCGCGATCACCGTCGAAATCGGCACTCACTCCTATAAGACCTTGATTACGGCATCAAGTAAGGCCTTAGAGAAAGCAATCGAGGTTCTGAAGGCAGGAACCTCTCTTTCCGACCTAGGAGCTGTGGTTCAAGAAACTATCACTGGCTATGGGTTCAAGCCGATCGACAACCTCATGGGTCATGGCCTGGGTCGTTTCGAACTGCATTCAGGCCTCTCAGTCCCGAATGTGAAAGGAATAGGGATCAACATGAAGCCAAAGGAGGGTGACGTGCTTGCGATCGAGCCGTTTGCCACCAACGGCATGGGGCATGTGATTTCCGGAGCAGGAAGCAACATCTACTTATGCAACCAGAGCTTGAAAACGAAGCTCATCAGGGACAGCAAAACAAAACTCCTGTTCGAGAAAATGACCGCTCAGTTCGGGACCCTGCCGTTTGCGGAACGCTGGTATCACGAGCTTTTCCCAACCAGCGGTGATCTTGCGTTAAAGAAACTCTCATTCTTAGGGGTAGCAAAACAGTACCCGCAGCTTTTTGAAGCGAAAAACGGTATCGTCACCCAAAAAGAGCACACGGTGATCGTCAAAGAAAATGGGTGTGAGGTGATCACATGAAGGCAGCCAAAAATAACGGTAAAAACGACGTGAAACTCATTCAGCTTGAGGAGCTTACTTGGAAGAACATCGAGTCTCTTGACAAAGAGAAAACGCTTTTTTTTATCCCTATAAGCCCCTTGGAGGAGCACGGTCCGCATCTCCCGGTTGGGACAGATCTCTTGACAACCCGAGATACGGCGAAAGAAGCGATGAAACTTGTGAAAAAGAAGCGACCTGAGCTTTCCGTAGTACTGTACCCTGCGATACCCTTGGGGCATGCGAAGATGACGACAGGGTTCCCTGGGACTGTGACGACCCACGTAAAGACCATCACCTCTGTCGTCAATGACGTCTGCTGCTCGCTCGCACAGTACGGGTTCAAATATTTCGTTGTCTGCACGTTCCACATGGATCTAGGGCATCTGAAAGGGATCTACCGTGGGATGAGGAAAGCAGAGGGCGCGTTCCCTGGGATTCGCATCGCTGAGCCGTGGGGCCCCTCTTTCTTCCATAACGAGGTAGAGAAACGGGAGCCGCAGGTCGGGTTCGATACCACAAAAGAGGTGCACGCTGATTTCCGGGAGACGTCCCTGATGAAGTACCAGTACCCGTACCTGGTGGACTCGTCGTACAAGGAGTTACCGAGCGTCTACCGTGATCTGTATTCACCGCGCGTCCTTGGGAAAACGCTTAAGGACATCGGGGTCACCGAGGGGTACGTGGGAAGCCCGGCGCGGGCTGACAGTGATTACGGCCGCTGGTATTTCCAGCAGATCGTCGAGACCCTGGCCCAGGCCGCCCTTGACCTCGTCGAAGGGAAGCCATTGCCAGAGCTTCCAAAAAAGACGCAGCGGCTGATGCGTTCCATGTTCTGGATATGAGGATACTCAGAACGAAGGATACGAGAAATATTTTTTGAACCTGTTTTCGTAGAATGCTTCGGTTATAGTGATAGTCTTGGGCTGGTGTTGCACGATTTGTTATTCTGACAGGGTAGCTTTAAATAACATGAATGCCAACAAATACCATGATAAGAAGTAGCAATACTTCTGGTTAAAAAGAGGTGAACGAGAGATGCTTGACCAACAAGAGAAGGATGAGGTCATTCAATTCTGCCTGAAGCATGACCTTATTAAAAAAACACATTACGGCGTAATCATCAAGAAGGAGTTCTTCGAAATCCTGGATATCTACAACGAATGAAGGTGGAAGCATGGCACTAACCGCACAACAAAAAGAACTGATCCTGAAGTTCCTTACATCGTCCGCTCAGAAGAACAACCTGGTCAAAGAAGTGACAGAAAAAAAATAAAGCATTCACGTTTTATTCCACAAATTCCTTCATCGAGCACCATGTGTGAGATAGGAACACTTGGATCGATTCCTTCATGATTTTTGAATAAAAGAAAAGTATAAAACACCACAAACGTTATTGTGTGTCAACGATAGGATGGGAGAACCATGAAACGACCCGATAATATTTATGTATCATTACAACTCGACAAGGATCAGGCCTCAGGGGAGCTTGTCCTGAACATCCAGTTCGATAAAAACGCTCCGAACTTCTTCACGGAAAAAGGCATCATCAGCTGGTACCCGACAACGGAAGAGTTGGACTTTGTCAGTGAGGCATTCGAAGCCATCGCAAGAGGGAAACACAGCCAACAGGAACGACAGGGTTACACTTCACAAAACCAGAAAGTGTCACCTGACGACTGGGTCCATTCACCGAGCGGCAAAGAAGCCGTCGAACGCGTGTTCGACAAGAAGGAGCAACCGTTCATTAAATCATAGCCACGTGCTTACACTCGTTCTAGCAGTGCGCTGATCATGAGCGGAAGCAGGACTGTCGCGTCGCCATCGATCGTGATGTTTTCTGCCCGTTCCTTGATTTTCCCCCAGGAGATAGCCTCGCGGGTCTGCGCACCAGAGAGGCTACCGTCGTACTCCACCGCGGTGGTGATGTAGACGACATGGTCGAGTCCCCCATGGAACTGGTTCCACCAGATCACATGATGCTTTGAGATTCCACCGCCGATGACAAGCGCACCTGTTTTTTTCGCCTCAAACACGATGTCAGAGAGCTCCTGTTCATCTTTGAAGAGATCAATCGTCAGGTTTCGATGCTCCTGGTAGTACATCCAGAGCTGCGAGCCAAACGCGCCGTCGGTGATGCCAGGGACGTAGATCGGTATCTTGTTTTTCCAGGACCAGTACAGGATGGAGTCTCTCCCGTGTTTCTCTTTTTCCAATCGCCTTCCAAACTCCCAGATCAACTCCTTGGTGGACCATTTCTGCCGACCTTCAAACAGCTCATGAAGGATCGGTTGCATCCGCTCCTCCAGGATCGTCCCATAGCATTCGATGGGGATGAACACGTTCCCGAGCCTGTTAATGCCTTGTTTGTGAAGCTCCCGATCATCCGCCATAAAGGAACCATGGTAGTAGTCCTTCCAGACGCGGGCGAGATCATGGTCCAGGGTCCCCGCGGTCGTGATCACCACATCGAACAACTTCCGCTTCAACAGTTCTTTGATGACGCCGCGCGTCCCTGTGGAGACGATGCAGGCAGGGAAGGAGAGGAACTTCACACAGGACGTTTCTTTCATCATCTGCTCAAGGATATCGACGCCAAGAGCGACGTTTTTCGCGGAAAAACCACCTGCATTGTACATCTCCTTCATCAGATGGTTCGCACTCATGCCTTTTTTCAGTTGGATGTCTTTGACAGGTTGATTCTTCATCGGGTCACCTTATGAGACCTCAAGCGCTCCATAGCCGACGCAGGAGCTGTCCGGATGCACCTCATATGATGTTCCGTATTTTAAGAGCTCTGCCTTGGTCGCCCCGAGTTTTTTGGCGGCGGCAAGCATCGCTGCGACAGGCCCATACCCGCACATGGTAATCTCATGGTCCTCCACGGTTTGAACAAGTCCTGCTGGATCCATTGCTAGAATTTTATCAATCGCAAGACGGTCCTGTCGCTCTGCGTACTTATCTACACGGGTCCCCTCAGGAGGCATGCTTTGGTAGTTGAACCCAACATGGGAAAAATCACTGCTCGCAATGATCGTCACGGTCTGTTTCATTTTCCTTATGGCCGCAGCAAGAATATCACCAACCTCCAAGGCGGTTTTGCTGTCCTGCATCATCATGCAGATCGGAACGAAATCGAAGGACCTGCCTTTGGCGCAGTATTGCAGAAACGGGAGCTGCACCTCGATGCTGTGCTCATAGGCATGCGCCCGTTCATCACTATCGATGATTCCTGTCTGAAGCATCTTCCCTAGCGAGGTATTCACAGCGACAGCCCCGAAAGGTGTCTTCCAGAACCCTTCAGTCATGACCGAGACGCCAGAGCCCATCCCTGTATGGTTCGGCCCAAGAACGATGAACGTCTCAGCAAACCCATGTGACGCAAGCGTGTAGTACGAATGTGACGCGATTGCCCCAGAGAAGACGTACCCTGCATGTGGGACCACCAGACCCAAGATGCGCGGGGTTTTCTCTGTGATTGTCGGGAGTTTCCCAGATCCTCTCGCGGAGAGAAAACACTCTTCGATCTGCTGACGTAGATGGCTTTCATCCCCTGGGTAAAACTGGCCTGCGACGACCGCGTTTCGCGTACGATTCGCCATAGTAACCATTCCACTGCGATATAGGAAGGAAACACATTAAGCTTATGCACAAAAAATATAAATATAACTGATGAATACCGGAGTTAAAACTAGAAGGGAACATCATGGAGACCGTTTGTCATATTGAGATTCTCAAGGACGGGAGAGATTTTGTTGCCCGAGCGCATCTTGCGAATGGCTCGGTGAAGGAATACCGTCATCAGATTTTCGAGGATGTACTCACCGAGATGGTAATCGATCTCCAAGAAGAGCTCAGCGAATAACCTGTTCCTCTCGCTTTTAATAGGGAAAAAATTCTAGCATCAGAGTAGAGAGGATTTTTTTTAGAATTTAACACCGCTGAGAAGGAGCAGCACCACAATAACAATCATAGACCCGTACAGGATGTAACTGAGCCATTTTCTGCGTTTTATCATCGAGTCGTACCGCTGTTTGCATTCGTCGGAGCACATGGTTTCTTCCGTAGCGATTGCTTTACCGCAGATCTGACAATGAGCGTGTTGAGGTATTTTTTCTGTCATGGTGTTCACGCGCAGCAATACGACACCACCTGAAATAGTTTTTCCTTATTTTTATCAAAAAAATAAAAATTGGAGCAATTCACTGCCACGGAAATTCCAGGATATCTTACTGCGCTTACCCTTGGATCAATGGTAACTCTCCGTCGTAAGTATCCTGAATGATCGGGAAATTACCAAAATAATGATTTTCCATTTCTTTCATCATAAGCTGTACGAGGATATACTCAAAAGGAACCATGAGGAGCGAAAGGAGCGGAGAATGAATGCCGAATAGTGAAAGGTAGAGATATAAGTACGGCCATACTGCTATCCAGAAGATAGATGACTGCGCGTACTCAAGAGGTCGTGCGACTCGGAATGCCTCTTCAGCGGAGATCACACCGTCTCTATTTCTATCCGTGATTCTTGTATGGGTACAGGCGAATGCCAGCCCGAATTCAAGGGGGAACCCCGTGAGATAAATGCCTCTTTCGAGCAGGTCTGGCTTCGTCGACATAAGGATCACACGGTTGTCTCCATTCACATCCGTTGACTTCGGTCCCGTAAGATCCGCGCAGAACGAGTTTGTAAACGCAGAGGTTGGTGAAAAAACATTTGAGATATTCATCGTTTGATTAGTGGTGTTTCTGTCTACCATATCGCCGCTGAGGCAGCAGTCAAAGATAAGACACATCCCCTTGCAGGTGATATTCGAAAAATAATGACCGAGCTCATCATCAGTGATGACATTGTGTTTCGTCTGATTGTCATCGATAAAGATGTCGTACGGGCAGATCGCCTCATCGATCGTATCATTTGAACCGCTACTGTTCTCATCACCATCGGTGTCGTTGACTTCAGTACCATGGCCGCACCAGGAGAAAAGGAAGATGTCGTTCGGTCCAACGATTCCTGCCATAAGTACAAGGGCATCTGTGATGTTTTGTTTGGTGGCATGGTCGTTTAACAACAAGATGATATGGGTTTCATTCCAGTTCTTTGATTGAAGAAGGCTGTTATAGAGCACCGAAAGCTTCGCATCGGAGAACGGAGGAAAAAATTTCTTAGGTAGGTTATAATCAGAGTTCTGATATTTCGAGCACGCGGCAATGATCGCGTAGTAATTGGTGGATGATGACGGTATGACGGTTGATGGACGCTCTAATGTGATGCTGTCCTCAAAATGATCGTTTGGTTGTTCGAAAGAAAGAACGGAAGGTATCAGGGCATTGCCCATAAAAAGGATGAATATGATGATTGCTGGGACCTTAATGTTTTTATTCATACCTTTCACCCTATAAAAATAATATAACGTCTCCAATATAAGGTTTCCCATAGGATCAAAGGAGCAGCAGTACGCATTTTATTTCCTTTTTTAACCGCATTTTCAATCTTTCAAATGCGTTAAAAATTGATTAATGAACATACCCATTCTATTAATTATCACTTGACAAGGAAAACCCATTAAGATATACAATTATAAACAATGGTTAAAAATAAAAAAAAAGAAGAAGGGAGAGATGGAATCCTTAAAAGATTAGATGATATCCCCGATTTCTACCCCTTGATTTTCATCTAACAATGCTGAGTTCATCTCATTTGCAAGGGTGTTTTCGTCAACCGTTTCACCTGTCGTTCCCTGATTCTGGTTTTGTGTCGCCGGTTGGGTGAAAAATGCATACCCAATGGTCACCGAGACAAGGACGATTAACAGGAAGAGAAGGGAGATGATTTTTTTATTCATACACTGCACATCCCTAGAGATTCTCCTAGTGTCCGCGCCCATGACCGTATCCATTGCCAGGGTGTTCAAATTCATTCATATAGGTATGCGACCGTATTTTCTTCTTAATGTTCTCCTCTTTGAATTCAGAGAACATCATCTCTCGTTTTTCTTTTGTCATTTGATTAATCAGTTTATGCAATTGAAACTTCACCTGGGAGAGGTTGATGGTTCCGTTGAGATACTCGTTGATGAGCGTGGTGTTTGTTTCACCGATGATGCCATAGAGTCTATACAATTGATTCTTGTTATAGAGCCGAATGTGCGATCGGATTTTCATGCTGCAATTCTGAAGCTCATTACTAGTGATATTTCGTAATTGCTCTTTGAGTTCAACGATTGTTTCATTCGTCACTAATCGCTGTACGGCATCCCTGAATTCTTTGGTAAGAGACCTTGATGTGTTTTTCAATTCGACAAAGATTTGAACAGAATCGTTTGCCCCCGGGTCAGCGTCCCGGACATCCATGAGAACATCACGAAGGTTCGCAAGGATGATTTCGAGACTGGAAGTATTAACCTCAAGTCCTTTCAGAACTTGGACAGTCATTAGTCCTTTCAGAAGATTGGTAATGATTGATTTTTCCAATTGGAGCAGTCTGATCTCTGAACCCAAGGTTGTGTTCATGATTTCTATTTGATATTCAGTCTCATTCTCAAAGGTAGGAGCAGTTTCGTTCGTATGATGATCGGATCCCGCATTGTTTTCTTGGTTCCCTTGGGAGTGGTCGCCGGCTTCATCTGCTACGGCTAATGACACGACGGAGGTCATCAGCATAAGCACCAGGATGAGAGGTTTTATTTGTTTCATGTCAACACCTAAATTACCTCGCTGTCCGAGGTTCATGGGTACATACGATGAAACAGCTTATCTAATTTCACCGGAACACAGCGGAACAACCAGTAACCATTGCACCTCGTCCTATGGTTTTTTCAAGCGGATAAGATTTGACATCCCTATCTGCTCCTTCTCTATCAATCCTTTCCGTTCAAGTCCATGGATGTTACGTGAAACAGATGCCTTTGGTATCTGCAATTGTTTTTGAATATCGGTTTGTGTCAGCGGCATGGTTGATTCAGATAACAACTGCATAATCTGTTTCTGACGGTGGTTTAGACCTTTCCAGGCCAAGGGGGGAGTTGGCTCTCTCTTCTCCATATATGGTTCCTTAGTTGTTTTCTCATTGACCAATAAAAAAACGAGAAGAATTATGACAATAATAATCGCGAGGATAAGGATGAAATAGATGAAATTACCCTGGAGAAAGGATTCATTGTTCTTTGCTATTTGATATTGCACGACAATGGACAATGAATCGTTTTCCCCGAATCCCCGGATGATAAGGCTTCCTTGGTTTTCTTCGATACGGATTGAGCCTGATGCTTTGATATAATTAATCAAGGATCCTTTCGGAAGGGTCAGCACATAGACGAATTCGGAGAACAGTTCTTGTTTTGTGATATTCAACAACCAGATAATATGCTGCTTGGAGGTGTAATTCTGCGTGTCTTTTACGAGAAGACCCGGGTAATCAGTCAGTCCTTCAATGGTTACGAATCCAGATGCGTCCACCATTATGGTGACGTCAGCATAATAGGCCTTCACAGGAAGAACTGGAAGAAACAGGCTCAATACAACTACAAGGATAATTAAACGAAACGACATTCTTCTATAGAGCGATGTTGTTCCCATCACAGCCTCACAAGATACTCTTTAAAGGTGTTTTTCTGGCGTTTTACTGGAATGATATCGATTATTATTAAGGTTTCTTCTCAAGGAGCCACCGCTCAGAGTAGAAGATAGCTTTTTTTATAAGAAGCTGAAAAATGTTATAAGTATAGATAGAACAATATTCAATTAGAGGACGTATTCTTAAATATTGATTTATAATATCTTCATGATACTCGATGGAGAATCATGGGGAAAGGAAGAATTTATCAACAATTTTCGAACGAGGAAACATGACTATGGAAAAGAACGTCCTCCTCTATCTTAAAAATCGATTATCTAAGAGCGATTACCAAAAAATCACACGACTTAACCATCCTGAAATTAATACCTTTATCGCATCGGTCATCAAACGATGCAACCCGGAGAGAATCTTTGTCGCGACCGATGCTTCTGAGGATATTCGGTATACCCGCGAGGCGGCCTTGAAAAACAAGGAAGAAAAAAACCTTGCTATGAAGGGTCATACGATTCATTTTGACGGATACCTCGATCAAGCACGGGATAAGGTTCACACGAAATTTCTCCTTCCCCCGAATATCAATCTTGGGCCAGAGCTGAACACCATGAATCGTCAGCAAGGTCTGAAAGAACTTGATGAGATCATGACGGACATCATGGCTGGTTACGAACTTTTTATTAAATTCTATTGTCTTGGACCAGTGAACTCATTGTTTTCTATCCCTTGTATTCAGCTCACTGATTCTGCGTATGTCGCCCATAGCGAGGACCTCCTCTACCGTCAGGGGTATCAAGAGTTCCTCCGGCTGGGAACGACAGCCCGGTTCTTCAAATTCGTTCATTCCCAGGGAGTGCTTGCTGAGGCTGGGTTGGGTCTGCTGGTGAGCAAGGACGTTGAAAAGAGACGGGTGTACATTGATCTAGAGGATGAGATCATCTACAGCATAAACACCCAGTATGGTGGGAACAGCCTCGGACTCAAGAAGCTCGCGATGCGCCTCGCCATTCACCGTGCTTCACTAGAAGGCTGGCTGGTGGAACACATGCTGCTCATGGGTGTTCATGGACCGCAACATCGTATTAGTTATTTCACGGGAGCGTTCCCGTCGATGTGCGGGAAAACCTCCACCGCGATGATGGGCGGTGAGACGATTATCGGTGATGATATCGCGTACCTTCGATGCATCGACGGTGAAGTACGGGCTGTCAATGTTGAATCAGGGATCTTCGGCATCATCGAAGGCATCAACGATACCAACGATCCGCTTCAATGGGAGGCACTGACCCACCCCGCGGAGCTCATCTTCTCTAACGTGCTTGCGACTGAAGAGAATGATGTGTACTGGAATGGGAAACCAGGGGCACCTCTGACGTCCGGTGTTAACTTCTCAGGGAACTGGTTTAAAGGGAAAAAAGATGGCAGCGGAAAAGAAATCCCACCATCGCATAAAAATGCTAGGTTCACGTTCAGACTGGACATCCTCCCGAATGTCGATCCTCTCCTCCATGATCCAAACGGAGTCCAAGTACATGGAATTATTTATGGGGGACGTGATTCAGATACATCAGTACCGGTTGAGGAATCATTTAATTGGGTGCATGGGATTATCACGAAGGGAGCATGTCTTGAGTCTGAGACTACCGCAGCTACGTTAGGGGCCGAGGGCGTCCGTGTGTTCAACCCGATGTCCAACATTGATTTCCTTTCCATCCCGATCGGGCGATACATCCAGCACAACCTGGATTTTGGAAAGAACCTTATACATCCTCCACGGATCTTCGCGGTCAATTACTTTTTGAAGGATAGGAATGGTCGTTGGTTGAACGAGAAAAATGACAAGGCGGTGTGGTTGAAATGGATGGAGCGACGCGTGAACAAGGAGATTGACGCGCTTTCGACACCAACCGGATCTATCCCCTGCTACCAGGATCTTGTAGCTCTCTTTGCCGAGGTGTTGCAGAAGCAATATTCACACGAGCAGTACATCGAACAGTTCACGATTCGAATCAAGGACAACCTTTCGAAAATCGATAGGATGATAACGATCTTCCAGACGCGGGTACTGGATACACCAACGGTCGTGTTTTCGGTGCTTAAGGAACAACAGCAGCGGCTCCTTGACGTACAACAGACCTATGGGGATTACCTGTCTCCGGATCTTATATGATTATCGATAGTAGAGGTAATGTAGAGGGTGGTTTGAAAATGCGGGCATTTTTAATCTGAGTATGAATTTTATACGGTGATAAAATTAGTCTAAAAGGGAAAAAAGAAAATTATTTTATTACAACCTTTCCATCAACCACATCAATATCAATGATTGTTGTAATTGGAATACCGTACATTTTTATAATATCCTCTTTGCAGGTTCCTTTGTAGATTGCGATAAACACCCCTTTCACCGTTACCCCCATCTCTTTGAGGACCTGAAGCACAGCTTTTAGTGTCCCGCCCGTACTCAACACATCATCGACCAAGACCACAGTATCCCCTTTCTTCAACCCATTAATGTACATCTTTGATTTAGAATACCCAGTCACCTGCTCAACCGAAACCTCGCCTGGAAGACCGTACTCACGTTTTCTGATAATCGTAAAAGGAATTTTTAGATCAAGCGACAAAGCAGTTGCAAGGGGAATCCCCATGGCCTCCATTGTTACGATTCGGTCGAACTTTCCGCATTTCTGAATCAGTTTCTTCATCTCACCTGAGACTTCTTTCAACAGCTCAGGAGTGATATATGGGACACCGTCTGTAATTGGATGAATCACATAATTATAGTCACCCTTTTTCACAATCGGGGCTTCATACAAGGATTTCTTCAGATGTTCAAAGCTCATAGCTCACCTTCCTCTTCACATGTTTTTTTGAGAACCGGAATGAATTCATCGATAATCTGTTTTGTGATTTGCGGCATGAGAACCAAACGGATGCAGGAAAGACGCTTAATCTTGTTCACTCTCCAACCTTGTTCAGAGAGTTTTTTCACGATCCGCCCAGGTTTTTTCAATCTGACCCCAAGGACGTTCATCGTTGGTTTGGTCACGAGAGATAATCCAAGCTGTGTGAGCCTTTCTTCAGTATATTTTGTAACATCCATACAGGATTTCACCAAGTTCCGGTATCCGTCGTGACCTAAGTAGCGAGCGACTGCATACGCCGCGGCTACAGGCGCCCCTGAGCGTGTTCCAAGTATACCGGACTGCCTCTCTGTACTGATATAGGGCGATTCTACACTGATAACCCTAAGCCATTGTTTCTTTCTCATTATGAGCGTTCCTAACGGAATCGCAGAATAACCCATCTTATGAGAGTCGATTGAAATCGTACAGACTCCTTTGAGCCTAAAATCGAACTCGGGTACATTATAATGCAATTCCCGCAAAAAAGGGATTACGAACCCGCCGAATGCGGCATCAACATGGAAAAATAAATGCTCATCGGCACAAAAATCACTGATCTCAGGGATCGGGTCAATGGTTCCAAGTTCGGTCGACCCTGCGATACCTACGACAGCTGCGGTGTTCGAATGGATTTTCCGCTTCATTTGTTTAATATCCAGTGCATAATTTTTTGTCAAAGGTATTTCTGAAAGGGTCATATTCATGAGCGAGGCGATTTTTTGAAATGAAAAATGGGCACTCTCTGGAAGGACGATCTCCCTTTTTCCGCTGAGTTGTTTTGCGATCCACATCGCGGTGATATTTCCCTCAGTCCCGCCGCTCACGGTCTGTCCACCGAATGTCTTTGGTGCGTGTAAAAGATTTGCGATGAAACAAAGAAACCTTGATTCGATTTCTTTTGTCCCTGGACACAGTTCAGGGTCACCAAGATTTGTCTCTAAGAATCTCATATATGCCTCACGGGCAATGGGGTGCGGAAGGGTACACATGGAGCCCAGAATGTGGCCGCTGGAAAAACAGAAGTCTCGTTGTTGCAACGTCAGCAGTTCTTTGAGGATATTCGCTCTTTTTTTCTGATTGTCGAGAGGCATTGTAGGGGTGTATTTCATTGGCACTCAAAAAGGATTCTATATTAAAAAAAGATACATACTCAGTAGTTATCAAATTCCCTGTTTTAATACTGACTCTCAGTAACAGTAAAAGTTAATTCCCATCCCTTCATTTTTGGTAGGAACAAACAACTCTACCGGAAGAGGGATGGGAATGAAAAAG
>Ga0315282_10001696_pt1:0-22500 | contig 41267 bp, 26 predicted proteins | sample YL17G07_20_MG_FD_203693 | JGI IMG/M metagenome (GOLD analysis project Ga0315282, IMG submission 203693) | Sediment microbial communities from Yellowstone Lake, YNP, Wyoming, USA - YL17G07_20 | ecosystem: Environmental > Aquatic > Freshwater > Lake > Sediment | place: USA: Wyoming...
CCGGCGGGGCGAAGCCCGGCTACAGAAGCGAGCGAGCGAAGCGAAGCGAGCCACGCGAGCGGAGCGGGGCTGGCGGGGCCCCCGCGAGGGAGCGTGAAGGGGGGTCCGGCGGGGCGAAGCCCGGCTACAGAAGCGAGCGAGCGAAGCGAAGCGAGCCACGCGAGCGGAGCGGGGCTGGCGGGGCCCCCGCGAGGGAGCGTGAAGGGGGGTCCGGCGGGGCGAAGCCCGGCTACAGAAGCGAGCGAGCGAAGCGAAGCGAGCCACGCGAGCGGAGCGGGGCTGGCGGGGCCCCCGCGAGGGAGCGTGAAGGGGGGTCCGGCGGGGCGAAGCCCCCCGGTAGGACATGTTCGACAAGTTGAGAGAAGAGTGCGGGATCTTCGGCATCTTCGGGCATCCCGAAGCGGCGAACCTCACCTACCTCGGACTCTATGCGCTCCAGCATCGCGGGCAGGAGAGCGCGGGGATTGCCGCGTCGAACGGCACGATCATCCAGCTGTCAAAAGTCATGGGACAGGTGGCCGACGCGTTCGACGAGGACACCCTGGCCGCGCTGCCGGGCCGCAGCGCGATTGGTCACGTGCGCTACTCTACGGCCGGCGAGAGCAAGCTGGTCAACGCGCAGCCGTTCCTGAGCGACTGCGCGCACGGGCAGATTGCCATCTGTCACAACGGCAACCTCGTGAACGCCCGCGAGCTGCGCGACGACCTCGTCCGCGACGGATCGATCTTCCAGTCGACCAGCGACACCGAAGTCTTCCTCCACCTGTACGCGCGTTCGAAGGGCGAGTCGGTGGAGAGCGCGCTCGTCGAGTCGGTGGGCCAGGCGCGCGGTGCGTTCTCGCTCGCCGTCCTCACCAGGAACCGGCTGGTCGCCGTCCGCGATCCGCACGGCTTCCGGCCGCTGGCGCTCGGCCGGCTGGGCGACGCCTGGATCGTCTGTTCCGAGACGTGCGCCCTCGACCTCATCGGCGCCGCCTACGTCCGCGACGTCGAACCCGGCGAAGTGCTCGTCATCACCGCCGGCGGGCTCCGGTCGCTCAGGCCGTTCGCCCCGCAGCAGGTCCAGCACTGCATCTTCGAGCACGTCTACTTCGCGCGGCCGGACAGCTACGTGTTCGGCGACAGCGTGAACGAGGTGCGGACCGCGATGGGCCGGCGTCTCGCGGAGGAATCACCGGTCGAGGCCGACGTCGTCGTGCCGGTGCCGGACTCGGGGGTGTGTGCGGCGGTCGGCTACAGCGAGCAGTCGGGCATCCCGCTGAAGATGGGGCTCATCCGCAATCACTACGTCGGCCGCACCTTCATCGAGCCGCAGCAGTCGATCCGGCATTTCGGCGTCAAGGTCAAGCTGAACCCGGTGCGAAGCATTCTCGACGGCAAGCGGGTGGTGCTGGTGGACGATTCGATCGTGAGGGGCACGACGAGCCGCAAGATCGTCAAGATGATCAAGGCGGCCGGCGCGAGAGAAGTGCACGTGCGCATCAGCTGCCCACCGACGGTGTCGCCCTGCTTCTACGGTGTCGACACGCCGCGCCGGTCGGAGTTGATCGCGGCGACCCACACGATCAGGGAAATCGAGAAGTTCCTCGCGGCCGACAGCGTGAAGTACCTCACGCTCGAGGGGTTGCTGGGGTCGGTGAACGGGCAGCGCGCTCACTACTGCACCTCGTGCTACACCGGCCGGTATCCGATTCCCTTCCCGCGCGACGCCCTGCACCTGCAGCTGCCCCTCAAACTCGTGAAACCGGACTGAGCTTCGACGCGATGATCCGCCGCTTTCTCGTTGCGTGCCTCGTGGCCCTGGTTGCTGCGTTCGCTGCACTGTCGCACGCGCGCGCGGACCGGGCCGCCGTCGCGGCGAGGCCGAAGCCGCAGGAGCGGTCGCAAACCGAGCCGCTCGGCCCGGCGGAGTTGAAAACCGCCATCGACCAGCTGAGCGCCGTCGATTACGCGGTTCGCATGAACGCCGCGCGGACGCTGCGGCGGGCACCGGCGGCACAGGCGGTTCCGGCGCTGCTCCAGGCGGCAAAAGATCACAAGGACGGCTACGTCCGGTACGCGGCGCTCGTCCTGCTGACCGGCTTCAACGATCCACGCACCAGGGCGCTGATGCTCGCCATGTTCGGGGATCCGAACGACCGGCTGCGCGAGGTTGCCTGCGAATACGCCGAGCACAATCCCGATCCGCAGCTCGTGGCGCCGCTGCTCGAGGGGCTCGGCAAGGAGAGCGGAGAGTTCGTCCGCCCGGCGCTGTTGCGCGCGCTGGCGGCCCACGGCAGCGATCCGAAGGTGCGGGCCGCGCTGCTGCCCGAGATCGCGCGCGGCCAGACCCTCTTCAGAAGCGCGCTCATCGAAGCGCTGGGCGACTATCGCGCCGACTACGCGGTCGCGCCGCTCGTCGAGACCGTGCAGATGGAAGGTCCGCTGCAGGTGGACGCGGCCATCGCGCTCGGCAGGATCGGCGACAAGCGGGCGCTGAACGCGCTGGTGGCGGCGCAGCACGCCGCGCCGTCAGAGACCCAGCCGCAGATTGCGGCCGCCATCTGCCTGCTCGGCGTCAACTGCGCCTCGCATTTCGAGTACATCGACAAGGCGCTGCGCTTCGCCGTGAAGAACGCCGGCTTCCAGCCGCTGCTTCGCAGCGCGGCGGCCGCCGCCGGCGCGTTGGGCCAGAGCGGCAACGCCGACGCCATCACCCTGCTGCTGGACGCCGGCATCCCATCCGAGGACCCGGCGCGCGCGCCGATCGCGCTGGCCCTGGGTGCCGTGGCGCTGCGTAACACGCCGGCGGTGCTGTCGGTGCTCGAAAAGCGGACCGATCGCGATCAGGCAATCCTGCTGCTGCGCGACGCGTTCGACATGCTCGAGGAGCCGTACGACAAGGAGCGGTTCTTCGTGGCGGTGCGGCGTGCCTACTGGCAGGCGGCGGAGGGCAGTGAGCCACGCAAGGTCGCCCAGGCGCTGATTACGCGGCTTGACTTCTGAAGTAGGATTCAGGAATCAGGATTCACCTGGTTCCTGACTCCTGAATCCAGATTCCTGACATGGACTACCGCCAATCCGGCGTCGACATCGACGCGGGCAACGAAGCGGTGCGGCGCATCAAGGCGCTGGCGCGGTCGACGTTCACACCCGGCGTGCTGTCGGACATCGGCCTGTTCGGCGGCCTGTTTCGTTTCGACGGGCAGCGCCACCGCGAGCCGGTCCTCGTCGCCAGCGCGGACGGCGTCGGCACCAAGCTGAAGGTCGCCTTCCTCAGCGGCCGCCACGACACGGTCGGCGCCGACCTGGTCAACCACTGTGTCAACGACATCCTCGTGCAGGGCGCACGCCCGCTGTTCTTCCTCGATTACCTGGCGACGGGGCGCCTGTCGCCCGACGTGGCGGAACAAGTCGTGGCGGGGCTCGCACGCGGGTGCCGCGAAAACGGCTGCGCGCTGCTCGGCGGCGAGACGGCCGAGATGCCCGGCTTCTATGCGGCCGGCGAATACGATCTCGCGGGTTTCATCGTTGGTGTGGTGGACCGTGACAATCTGATCGACGGCCATTCGCTGCGGCCCGGCGACCGGTTGATTGGCCTCGCGTCCTCCGGCCTGCACACCAACGGCTACTCGCTCGCCCGGCAGATCGTGTTCGAGAAGCTCGGGCTGGGCGTGCAATCACGAGTGCCCGAGCTGCAGGCGACGGTCGGCGACGCGTTGCTGCAACCTCATCGCTCGTACCTGAAGATCATCGAGCCGTTGCTCGACGTGACGTCGTCCGAAGCGCGAAGCCCGACGTCCGACGTCACCGACCTCGGACCTCGGACTTCGGACCTCGGACGACAAGCGATGCTGAAAGGCCTGGCGCACATCACGGGCGGCGGCATCACGGACAACCTGCCGCGGATCCTGCCCGAGGGAATCTGCGCGCGGATTCACCGTGATGCGTGGCCGGTCCCGCCGCTGTTCTCGTTCCTCGAGCGCGCGGGTGACGTGCCGGTCGACGACCTGTACCGCACGTTCAACATGGGCATCGGGATGATCGTCGCGTGCGCGCCGGAGGACGCGAACCGCGTTGTCGAGACACTCACAGCCGCGCGCGAGCAGTGCTGGCTGATCGGCGAGCTGGTTCCCGGCAATCGGATTGTCGAGTATGTCTGAGGGCCTGAGTTTCCCCAGCCGTCAGGCCGTCGGCATTCAGAAACGCGACGAAGCGGAGCGGGGCGTAGGGGCCCCCGCGAGCGAGGAGCTTGGCGGGGTGCAGGGGTCCCCGCCACTCAAAAAATGAACCGCAACTTGGGCGTTCTCATCTCCGGACGCGGAAGCAATCTTCAGGCGATCATCCGCGCCATCGCCGGCGGCCGTCTCGATGCTCGCATCGCCGTCGTCATCTCGAACCGCGCGGATGCCCCCGGACTGGACCGCGCGCGCGAGGCGGGCATCTCGACCTTGTGCCTGAGCCACAAGAGCTTCCCGACACGCGAAGACTACGACCGCCGGCTCGTCGACGAGCTTCGCGCCCGGGACGTCGGCCTCGTCTGCCTGGCTGGCTTCATGCGCCTGCTCAGCCCGGTTTTCATTCACGCGTTCCCCAACGCCGTCCTCAACATTCATCCCGCGCTGCTGCCCGCCTTCCCGGGCCTCGAGGCGCAACACCAGGCATGGGAACACGGCGTCAAAGTGAGCGGTGCGACAGTTCACCTGGTGAACTGCGATCTCGACGCCGGTCCGATCGTCCTGCAGGCCGCGGTGCCGGTTCTCGACAGCGACACCGCCGACACGCTTGCGGCGCGCATCCTGATCGAGGAGCATCGGATCTACCCGGAAGCCATTCGGCTGGTTCTTGACGGCGGATGGGAGATCGTAGGCCGACGCTTCGTGCGCCGCGCGACGGTGTGATCAGAAGGCTCAAGGCTCGGGCTCAAGGCTCACGGCGTCGCCAGGCTCAAGCCAGGCGTTCGAAATCCTCTTCGGGCTGCTGCGCCTGCTCAATCGTGATCCCGACCGCCGCCGACGGACCCCGCGCGACAGATCGCGCGGTTGAAAGGCACGCGGGACATTCGCCGGCCCGCGCGTGATCGCCCGCTCACTCGCGTGCAGAAGCCGCCATCCCAACGCTTACCGTGGCGTGCAATTCCTGCCACGCGAAGACCCGCCTTCTTGCCCTGGGCGCGAATCTTCACGGGTTCCAGCCTCGTCGGACTGGCACGCCGTCCGCCTGCGTTCCGGGCCGTGGCCGTACCTTCGACAGCGTACGAGCCGAAATCTCCGACAGCGACGGTCCTCCATCGGGTGGTTCTCGAACATCTGGAGACGTTTCTCGCGCAGGCCGAGCGGACACGCGGAGGCGAGAGACTCCCGCGTTTCGTCGGCGCCCTGTCGCGATAGCTGCCCGGCTGTCGCCGCGCCGTTCGTGTGACGTTGGAGGATTTCGGCGCCGCACACGAGGATCAGCGCCGCATAAGGCCGCTTCTGTTCATCTCGGCGCCACCCAGAGGACGGCGGTCGAGCCACGCGCGACCATCGACGCCGTCGGACGCGGCGACATGGCGTTAATACGGCCTATCTTCCCGCGCCACACGGTCACTTCGACAGTGTGAACTCCACCGACACGGTCATCCGGACTTCGACCGGCACGCCGTTCAGCAGGGTGGGATCGTACTTCCACTGACGAACCGCGTCGACGGCCGCAATCGCGAAGTCCGGGTGAACGTCCGCGCTGAGCACCCGCGCCGAGGCCACCGATCCCTCGGCGTCGATTACGGCTTCGACCGTCACGACACCCTCGCGCCCCGCTTCGCGCATGCTGGCCGGATACACGGGCTCTACATGGTGGAGCCTGCGAGGCGCGCGAATGTTGCCGCCCACCCTGAGGGGTGCGGGCGGGGCCTGCGAGGCTCCGGTCGGCGCCGCGACACGCTCGGCGCTGACGATGATCTTCTCACTGAGCTCGCCGACCTGCAGCGTGATGGCGCGATCCCAGTCCCCGGCCGTGCGCAACGCGATGTCCTGGCGGAGCGTGCGGAAGCCGGCGAGCTTGGCCTCGAGCACGTAGTTGCCCGGCGCGACGGATGGGAATTCGAAGCGGCCGCGCGCGTTCGTGGTGGCGGTCCAGGTGCCCTGCTGCGCGTCCTGCAAGGTGACGTCCACGCCCGGCATCACGCCGCCGGTGGCGTCGTAGATCGATCCGACGAGTGGCGCGGGCGCGCTCTGCCCCGCACGCACCGAAGCCGCCAGCGGCGGCGTGAGCAAGCCGGCGGGTGTGGCTTCGAGCACGTGGGTCCCCGGCGCGACGGAGGGGGACTCGGAGCGGCCGCTCGCGCTGAAGGTTGCGGTCGGTCTGCCCTGCTCGGCATCCGGCGCGGTGAGGCTCACGCCTGGCAACACGCCGGCGCTGCGGTCGTCGGTCGATGCGGCGAGTGGCGCCGGCGGGCTCTGCACGCTCTTCCCCGCGCGCACGGCAGCCACCGACAACGAGAGACACGCGAGCAGTGCGGCCGCGGCCACGCGCGTGCGACTCGACACCGAGTTGCGATTCACGGCAGGGTTCAACATGACAGTGATTCTCCTTTCGAGCGTCGACGCGCGGGCCATGGGTAATGCCGGTAGCGTGGCATGCCTCCGCGCCCGGCGGCATACTCGCGCAAGGTCCAGCAAGTGGGCGGCGTAGTCGCGCGGCGCCATCCCACGCCCCAGCACCGCGTCGTCGCACGCGTACTCACTCTCGGAGCGCAGTCGGGCGCACGCGATCCACATCAGCGGGTTGAACCAGTAGACGCATCGCAGCGCCTCGGCGCTCATCTGCACGAGCCAGTCCTGTCGCCGGACGTGCGCAAGTTCATGGGACAAGACGGCGTGGATGCGGTCGTGCGACCACGCGGTCGCGTGCGCCGGCAGAAGCACCCGGTGGCGGCGCATGCCGAACGTCGCGAGCACATCGGATGCATCGGTCTGAAGAAGCGTGACAGGGCGACGCAGCCCATACGCAGCCTGCAGCTGGCTGGCAGCTTCCATCCACTGGCCGCCCCGAACGCGCCGCGCAAGACGCGCGAGACGAACGAAACCCGTCAGCAGCACCGCGGCACACACCGCGACACCGGCAACCCAGACGACGCGGGCGATGTCGGCGGCGGAGACGGTCGGACGCGCCGCACCAGCGCTGCCGAGGATCGTCTGCGCTGGCGCCGCATTGCCATCGCGCCGCCGGAGGTCCATGCCTCCCGGTGCGGCAGCCGCCCGAGGGGCCGGCATCTGCGGGGCGATGGATACGGGCAGCGAGACACGCCAGGTGGGCACAATCGCCGTCAGGGGAACGAGGGCGGCAGCGGCGATGATGGTCATCGCGAGCACAGCGTGCCGCAACGCGGCGGACTGCCTGTGCAGCACCGCGGCGAGCGCGAGCCCGCAAAGCACGAGGATGGAGCATCGAATCGCCGCGTCCAACAGCAGCGTCATCGCGACTCCTTCCGGGCGTTCTCCACCACCTCCGCGATGCGCGCCAGTTCCTCATCCGAAACACGCGCGCCGTCGCTGCCGAGCAGCGCAGCCACCACCTTGGCGCTGGAGCCCTCGAAGAAGGTATCGACGAGGTGCTTCAACGCGGACTTCCGCGCGGCATGGCGTGGCACTGTGGGCGTATAGAGGTACCGGAGGCCGAGTTCCTCGTGCCTGACGTGTCCCTTCGTTTCGAGCACGCGCAGCTGTGTCCGCACGGTCGAGTAACTCGGCGCAGCGGGCAGCGCCTCGAGAATCTCGCCCGCGGTCGCGCGGCCGAGCCGGTACAGGACGTCCATGATCTGCCGTTCGCGTTTGGTGAGCCCACCGTGAAGTCCAGTCGTGCGCATGCTATTTTTATAACACCTCTGCCAGTTTTGTAGCACGATGGCGCGCCGGCGTCAAGCGGGTCGCCAATAACGGTGCCGGTCCTGACAGCGGCCGTTCGGCAGCTCAGAACGCGGGAAGCTCGGTGTGCTCGGGCGCCAGCCGAAGCTTACGCGAATCTGAGCGAAGGCTGGGAGGCTGTCGCGACAGCTGCCCCGCTGTCGCCGCGCCGTTCGCGTGACGTTGGAGGATTTCGGCGCCGCACACGAGGATCATCGTCGCACAAGGCCGCTTCTGTTCACCTCGACGCCACAGAGGACGGCGGTCGAGCCAGGCGCGGCGACCACCGACGCCGTCGGACGCGGCGACATGGCGTTAATACGGCCTATCTTCCGATTACACGCGGCTTCTCTTTGTCAGCGCAGGTCCGAGTTGGCGGCCGGAGACCTTGGCGAAAGCGTTCGAGGAGGCTCCCGCCTGCGCTCAGCGGATGCTGGCGGCGGTGGAGCGCGTGCCAGGGGTCCGAGCCGGCTACTTCAGGACGCTCGGCATTGCCCTGCTTCGCGGGCGCGATTTCACCGAGAGTGAGGCCGCCGCGCGATCGGTCGTGCGCCAGGTGGTGATCGACACTGCGCTCGCCCAGCGGCTCTGGCCAAGCCAGGACCCGATCGGCCGCCCTCTCCAGTGGGTCGGAGGGAGGGCGGCAGGCCGCGGCGGGCCTGGGCAGCGCACTCCGTAGAGGCCGACCCCGGCCATCCCGGATCCCGAACTCGCGGGTGCGGAGCAGCGATGCTGCTGGCCTGCTATGTCCCGGCTCGCCGCGCGATGGCGGTGCCGCCGATGGCGGCGCTGCGCGCCGAATAGCGTGCGTAGCGACGGCGAGCAACTGACGAAACGCCGCGCGCAGGGACGGTCATGTGCCTTGCCGTGACCCTCCCTTCGCCATAGGATGTACGTTGGTGAAGGACGTAGCGGTCTTGCTCAACGCGATGCGCGACGAGGGCATCATCGGTGATTACGCGCTGTTCGGCGCGGCCGCCCAGATGCGCTACACGGAGGCCGTTGCCACCCTCGATGCCGACGTTCTCGTGGTGATGCCGGCCCCCGACCGCCTCGACCCTCTCGCGCCCATCTACGACTTCTGCCGGGCGCGAGGTTACCACCCCGAGGGCGAAGCCGTGCGAGTCGGCGGCTGGCCGGTCCAGTTCATTCCGGTCTTCAACGACCTGACACGCGAGGCGCTGGCTGAGGCCGAAACCGCCGATTTCGACGGCGAGCCGTTTCGTGTCGTCAGTCCCGTCCATCTTGCCGTGGTCGCTCTGGCCACAGGTCGCCCCAAGGACTTCACGAGGGTTCTCGCTCTCCTCGATGCTGGTGCGGTGACCCGGGAGCAAGTGGCCGCTCTGTCCGCACGACACGGGCTCACGGACGCCTGGAGATGCTTCGAACGGAGGTTCCTCGATGACGCCCCCTGAAGATCTCCTGGCTCGTCAAACCGCGTGGCAGCAGTCGCGCAGGGCGCAATCCTGGCCCGAGAAGATCCGGGAGGCCGAACGCTTGCGGAGTTCCGTAGAAGCGTTTCGCCAGATGCGACAGAGCCGAGGGGCCAGAACCGAACGGCCGCCGGAGCCAGGAGCGCCCGCCAGGCAGCGCCCTGTCCCGCGCGAGAGCAGGATGCCGGGGGACGAGTAGCGGCCGGGCCGTCCCGACTGCGTGCTGCCCACTCCCGCCTGAACGCGACAACCGGAGTTCTCGACTGGCGCGAGCACGTGCACGCGTCGCCCCTCGTTCGCGGCGCTCGCGAACGCCTGTCGCGATAGCTGCCCGGCTGTCCCCGCGCCGTTCGTGTGACGTTGGAGGATTTCGGCGCCGCACACGAGGATCAGCGTCGCATAAGGCCGCTTCTGTGCACCTCGGCGCCACCCAGAGGACGGCTGGTTCTCGACGCTGGGTGGGAGATCGTCGGCCGTCGGTTCGTCCGCGCCGTTCGGCAGGCTTAAGCCTTGCCCTGCCGCGGCAATGACGAGCCCAGAAACACGCGCGCGTTGCGGAAGGCGCGCATCCAGGGGCTGTCCTCGCCCCAGCCCTCGGGGTGCCAGGACAGCTGCACGCTGCGAAACACGCGCTCCGGGTGCGGCATGATGATCGTGAATCGCCCGTCGGCGGTCGTCAGCGCGGTGACCCCGCCGGGCGAACCGTTGGGATTCAACGGGTAGGTGTCAGTCGGGTCGCCGCGATTGTCCACGAAACGCGCGGCGACGATGGCGCGGCTGGCATGGTCGGGCGAATCGAAGAACGCGCGGCCCTCGCCGTGTGCTGTCACCACAGGAAGCCGGCTGCCCTCCATGCCCGTGAAGAAGATCGACGGGCTCGGCACGATTTCGACCGTGATGACGCGGGCCTCGAACTGCTCCGATGAATTCTTGACGAAACGGGGCCACTCCGCGGCGCCCGGGACCAGTTCCTTGAGCGCGGCCATCATCTGGCAGCCGTTGCAGACGCCGAGCGCGATGCTGTGCGGTCGCGCGAAGAAGGCGGCGAACTGATCCCGCGCGCGGCTGTTGTAGAGGATCGACTTCGCCCAGCCCTCCCCGCCGCCCAGCACGTCGCCGAACGAGAACCCGCCGCACGCTGCAAGAGCCGGGAAGTCGCCGAGGCTCACGCGGCCCTCGATGACGTCGCTCATGTGAACGTGGTACGGGTCGAAGCCCGCGCGGTGGAAGGCCGCCGCCATCTCCACCTCGCCGTTCACGCCCTGGTCGCGCAGGATCGCGATCGGCGGTCGCGCACCGCGCGACACGAAAGGCGCGGCGACATCGTCGGCGGGATCGAACGTCACGCGCGGCGAAAGGCCCGGATCCGAGGCGTCGAGGATGCGGTCATATTCCTGCTGCGCGCACTCCGGGTTGTCGCGTCGCGACTGCAACTGCCACGTCGTCTCGCTCCACGCCCGCTGCAGCGCGATGCGCGTCGCGCCGTAGATCTCCGTCCCGCCATCCGCGATGCGGATTCTGTCCGAGTCGTTCGGCCGTCCGATGACGCGGGCGTCGAGGCCGTGGCCGGCGAGCGTCTCGAGCGCCGCCGACACGGCCGCGGACGAAACCTGCAGAACGGCGCCGGGTTCCTCGGCGAAGAGCGCGGCCAGCAGATCTGATCCGGCGTCGGCAAGACGATGTGCGGAGGTCCGTGGCTCGAATCATGCCGCGCCAGTACTTCGGTTCGAAACGGCTGAGGCAACTGCACACGAAACGGCCGGCTGGTTTGACACCCCCCCGGCCCGGCTAGACTCTTCATGGCGATTCAGGAGCGCCGACGACCTAGTGCTCGTGAAGAAGGAGGACAGGCAATGAGGCCGCTCCCTGGATCCGCCGCCAGAGCAGTCCGCCCAAACAGGCGTGCTCGCAGATCAGAAGAACCTTCTCGACCGCCAGATTCCGCCAAACTGCCCAATAATGGTTCCACCTGGTTTCAGGTTCGGCAGCGGTTGGGGATCTCCCAGCGCGAAGTTGACATCCTGCGGCTCCTCTTCGATGGTTGCTCGGAGAAGCAGGTCGCGGATCGTCTCTCCATCGCAGAGGGGACAGTACACGCGCACTTGACACGCCTTCACCTTCGCTTGCAGGTGTGCAATCGCGCACAACTCCTTGTGAAGGTCTTCGCGGCATTGACGGCTCCGTCTAACTCTCCGCAGTAGATACTTCTCTCGCCCTCTCGCGATCCCTGGCCGGCAACCCGACGATTGCAGGGTCCGCGGGTCGATGGTGCTGCCGGCGATCGACTGCCTGTCTGCGCCCGGAGTGCGGCGCAGCTCTGGTGTCAGCCGATCAGCCGAGGGAACCAAAGTACGCCGATCGGCGTACGCTGATCGGCGTACGCAGATTCGCCGACTTGTGTACGCGTTGCTGCGAGTCTAAGTTGGGCTAGCTGTCTACGAGGGGTCGTGGGGGGGGGAAGCGACGACGTTCGCGGATCGACAGGATCCTAGGAGGCGGAGTCATTGTCGCCGTCGCTCTGGCTGTCGGTGCAGTCCTGTGGGCGCATCGCGTCTCGATGTCGCGCCGATCCACCGGCTATGGAGTCGGCGACGTGTTCAGGCCGCCCATCGGTGTACAGCTCGATAGCGCGCCTCGGCATCTCATAGTGTGGGTTCAGTCCGACTGCACCGCGTGTCAGCGGAGCGTCGATCTGTATCGGCGTCTATTTGACCGTCGCGGAACGACACGCGCTGTTGTCATTGGAGCCGAACCGATGGAATCCTTGCGGCGCTTCGTGGACGGCAATCGCATCCGGGCGGAACTGGTGCTTTCAACGAGAGGAGATCTGATGCGCTTCAGAGGCTGGCCGACCCTTCTGCTGCTTGATCGAGGGGGAATCGTACGCAGGGTGTGGTACGGCCGGATTACCGACGCCTCGAACGAACTCGAACTACTGAGGTCGATGGACTGAACTCACGTATCACCGACTGAACTCACTTCGCACTATAAGGAGAAGCGTATGAAACTGCCGCGTGCCATCGTACGAGGTCTGGCCGTCAGCACAATCATCGCGGGATTCATCGTCGCTGCGGCCATGGTGCCCACTCAGTCGCCCACGTCCGGTGCTGATACGTGGGTCCAGTCGCTGTCTCCGGCCGATCGAGCGATGTACATGGAACCGGGCGCGCTGGCCCGTCTCCCGAAACTCTATCGCCGAGCGTTGTTTGGGGCGCTGTCCTCCCCCGAGCAGCGCGCTCAATTCTGGCGGAATGTGGTTCGATCCTACCGTGACGGTCACGCTCTCTCACCAGCACAGGCTGAGGTCCTGAGCCGCGTGGATGCCATGCTAACGGCGGACCTGTTTGCCACGCGCTTCGATTCTGCGCGGACCGACGCCATCAAGGGCTTGGTAAATGAGGTTTCCGCCACGCTCGGCCCGGCCGCCACCCGGGACATCTTTGCCGCAGGTGGGGAGGGGTCAGCGGCTGCGCTTCCGTTCGCCGAGCGGATCCGCCACGCTTGGCGCGCTGAGGGCCACGGCCGTTCGGCTGTGACAACGGCGATCGCGTTCATCGTACCCGGCCTGCAGGCCAATCCCCCTTGGCACTGCAATTGTGCGGAGAGCAACGACTGTTCGGAGTACCAGACGTGCGGCAATCCACCCGTACAGTACTGCGAGCCCACCTCGCACGGATGCGGAGCCATGTGGTGGTATCCCTGCAGTTCGCTATGCGGCTACTACTAAACGAGTGAGGTGACGGCGGGGACCGTCGTTTTCCGCATGGAAGGCGTGTCGCGGCTGCGGAGCCGTCCTGGCGTAGCCGCGACGCACGCCATGCGGAGTCGAATTCGGGTGCCGCTCCCGCGGTCAGTCACAACGGCGAAATTCACTAGGCCCGCCGGCAGGGCAGCACGTCGTCCGATCTCGACCGTGACAGGCGTGCGCTCGGCGGGTAGAATTGCCGGGGTGCCAGTGACGGGATGGCCTGGAAAGAAGAGTGGCATGACGCGCGCGGGTTCGCGGTGGGGCGCGTCGTGAACGGCGCTTGGCTGGATTTGCGGCTGGCTGCCCGGCGACTGCGGGCCACGCCGCTCTTCCTGCTCTTCGCGTCCGTTTCGCTCGCCGTCGGCGTCGGCGTCACGACGACCACGTATTCGGTCCTCGCCGCCATGCTGTGGCCTTCGCCGGGAATTGCCGGCGCCGGCCGCCTCGTGTTCGTCAGCACGCCCACCCGGTACGGTCCCGGCTGGCGTTCGGTGATGTCGCGCTCCGACTTCGACGCACTACACTCTGCGCAGCGAAGCTGCCGGCGGCTCGCGGCGTCTGCGGCGTTTGCCCAAAGCCTCGTCGGCCAGGACGTCTCGCAGATCGTCGAGGGCGAAGCAGTCTCGGGCGAGTACTTCGACACTCTCGGAATTGGCGCCGTTCTCGGCCGCACGATACAGCCTGTCGACGATGCGCGCGCGACACCGGTCGTCGTCCTCGGCCATCGCACGTGGCGGACGCGGTTCGCGGGCGATCCCGCGATAGTCGGCAGGTTCATCCGGCTGGGCGGCCAGTCGTTCCAGGTCGTGGGCGTCGCGCCGGCTTCGTTCGATGGCCTCGCGATGTCCCCTGGCCGCGGTTCGAGCGCGTGGATTCCACTTGGGGCGATCTCCTTGTTCCCGTCAGCCCGATCGCGCGCCGCCGCCGAGGCGCCCGAGCCGCGCAACCTGTCGGTTGTCGGCCGCCTGGCTCCGACGAGCACGCCGGCAATGGCGGCGGTGGAGCTGTCGTCGATCGCCCTCCGACTCGATCGCGCGTTTCCTCTTCGCATGACGCAGCATGACACCGGCGCCATCACCGTGCAACCGAGACGATGGTCCGCGCGGCGTGCCAGTGAGGTGGCGTCGGATCCCAACGGGTCCTCGGCGTCCCGCATGAGGGCGTTGATCCTCTGCCTGGTCGCGCTGGTGCTCGTCGTCGCGTGCACGAACCTCGCCAACCTGATGCTGGCGCGTGGAACGCTGCGCGCGCACGAATTCGCGGTCAGGCGCGCCCTGGGCGCATCGCGGTGGCAGCTGGTCCGGCTGCAACTCGCCGAAGGGGCAATCCTCACGGCACTCGGCGCCGCCGGCGCCTTCGGGGTCACGCGCACCTTGTCCGTGCTGGCGACCGTAGACATTCCGGTGGCGCGCGGTTTCCTTCACCTTGAGCCACGGCTCAGCGTCCCGGCGGTCATCGTCGCCGCCTCTGCGCTGGTCGTCTCGATGGTCGTCGTCGGCCTGGAGCCGGCGCTGCATCTCACGAACACCGACCACGTCAGCGCCGACCTGGCAAGTGAGGGGGGAACCGGTGGTGCGCCTCGGACTCGCCGCCACCGCCGCCTGATTCGCTGGCAGGTCGCCGTGGCCACCTGCTTCTTCCTCATTGCCGCGGTCCTGGCGAGGGTCGTCATCGGCGAAACGAGGCACGATTCCGGCATCGCGTTCCACGAACTCGCGCTGGTGACGGTGCATCCCGAGGGGCAGGGATGGAACGAGATGCGCGCGCGGCAGGTGGTCGATTCGGCACTGCGGCAGGCGCGCGCCACGCGCCAAGTGATGGCTGTTGCGGCGTCCTCCGGCGTGCCGTTCGGCATGACCATGACGTCGTGGGCGCAGGTGACCACCCCGGAGAAACCCTTCGTCGCTGGCCGGCCCGCCGACATGGCTGCCGTGATTGCCGCCACGCCTGACATCTTCGCGACGCTCGGCGTTCCCATCCTGCGGGGACGGGCCTTCGACGAGCGCGACACCTTCGACGCGCCTCGCACAATGGTCATCGCGGAGCGGACGGCGCGCGGGATGTTCGGCACCGCGGACGCCGTCGGTCGCCAGGTGATGATTCGGATGTGGGGATGGCGGCCGTTGGAGACGTTCACGGTTGTCGGGGTGTCTCGCGATACCGACACCGAGCGTCTGACGTGGCGGAGGGGCGCTCTCATGTACATTCCGCTGGCGCAGCACTACGAGCCGAACCTGGTGTTGCTCGCCCGCGCCCGCGACCCTGCGGCCGGTGTCCGCGTGCTGCAGTCCGCGCTGCGCCGGGCCGATCCCGACCTCGCCACGGGGACGGCGGGCACCGGGGTGCAGCTGCTGTCCGGGGCTTTCGTCATGGCGCCGGTCGCCGCCGTGCTCGCCGCGGCGCTCAGCGCCGTGACGCTCATTCTCGCGATGGTCGGCCTCTACGGGATCGAATCGCACTTGGTCGCTTGGCGCACGCGGGAACTCGGTGTGCGCGTCACACTCGGTGCCGCCAGGTGGCAGCTCGAACGGATGGTCATCCGCGAAGGGGCTCGGCCGGTGGTAGAAGGGGTGGTGATTGGCCTCGTGCTCGGCGCGATCGCGCGGCTGGCCATCCGGGCGATCGTCGCGGCTCCCATCCAGATCATCGATCCGCTCGCCTTCGCGCTGGTACCGGTACCGCTGTTCGCCGCGGCGCTCGTCGCGTGCTACCTGCCCGCGCGCCGCGCGGCGCGCGTGGATCCCAACGTCGCGCTTCGCCACCTCTAGCTCAGCTAAGTCCCCGGGAGAGCCCGCAATCCGGCATGGGGCATGGCGTGTTAAGCTGCTGCCCGCGCGGTCGGAGCACTGCGTCCGATCGGTGCCGCCAGAAGAGCCGACATATCTCTCAATCGACTCCCCGCATAAGCGCGGGCTGAGGGGCGTAAGGTATTCGAGGTTTCGACCACCGTTCTGATGGTCGCTTTGGCGGGTGCTCTGGTTTGGGAGCGAGGCGATGGTCTGCTGAGCTCGCTCATTCGACGAACATGCGGGCGTTGCGGAAGAAGCGCATCCAGGGGCTGTCCTCGCCCCAGCCATCCGGATGCCAGGACAGCTGCACGCTGCGGAACACGCGCTCGGGGTGCGGCATGATGATCGTGAATCGCCCGTCAGCGGTCGTCAGCGCGGTGATACCAGCGGGCGACCCGTTCGGATTCAACGGGTAGGTTTCAGTCGGGTTGCCGCGATTGTCCACGAAACGCGCGGCGACGATGGCGCGGCGGGCGTGGTCGGGCGAATCGAAGAACGCGCGGCCTTCGCCGTGTGCCGTGACCACCGGAAGCCGGCTGCCTTCCATGCCCATGAAAAAGATCGACGGGCTCGGCATGATCTCGACCGTGATGACGCGGGCCTCGAACTGCTCCGAGGAATTCTTGACGAAGCGCGGCCACTCCGCGGCCCCCGGCACCAGCTCCTTGAGCGCGGCCATCATCTGGCAGCCGTTGCACACGCCGAGCGCGATGGTGTGCGGCCGCGCGAAGAAGGCGGCGAACTCGTCGCGCGCACGGCTGTTGTAGAGGATCGACTTCGCCCAGCCTTCCCCGCCGCCCAGCACGTCGCCGAACGAGAATCCGCCGCAGGCGGCAAGAGCCGGGAAGTTGTCGAGGCTGACCCGACCTTCGATGACGTCGCTCATGTGCACGTCGTGCGGGTCGAAGCCCGCCCGGTGGAAGGCCGCGGCCATCTCCACCTCGCCGTTCACGCCCTGGTCGCGCAGGATGGCGATTGGCGGGCGCGCGCCGCGCGACACGAAAGGCGCGGCGACATCGTCGGCGGGATCGAAGGTGACGCGCGGCGAAACGCCGGGATCCCCGGCGTCGAGAATGCGGTCATATTCCTGCTGCGCGCACTCGGGGTTGTCCCGCAGCGACTGCAACTGCCACGTCGTCTCGCTCCACGCACGCTGCAGCGCGACCCGCGTGTCGCCGTAGAGTTCGGCCTCGCCGTGCGCGATGCAGATCCTGTCCGAGTCGTTCGGCCGCCCGATGACGCGCGCGTCGAGACCGTGGCGGGCGAGCGTCTCGAGCGCCGCCGACACGTCGGCCGACGGGACCTGTAGAACGGCACCGAGTTCCTCGGCGAAGAGCGCGGCCAAGAAATCTGACCCGATGTCGGCAAGACCGCGTGCAGCGGGGCGCCCTACCACCGCCGCGGCGTCAATCGTGATGCCCACGTGCCCGGCAAACGCCATCTCGCAGAGCGTGACGAACAGGCCGCCGTCCGACCGATCGTGATAGGCAAGCACGACGCCCGCTTTGCGCAGATCGGCAAGGGCGGCGTACAGGCCGCGGATCGTCGCGGGATCGTCCACGTCGGGCGTCTCGCGTCCGGTCTGGCAGAAGACCTGCGCGAGAATCGAGCCGCCCAGGCGCGTGCGGCCGTGGGACAGATCGACCAAGACGAGTGCCGTCGCGCCGTGGTCCGTACGCAACTGCGGCGTGAGCGTTTCTCTGACGTCGCCGCACGGCGCGAAGGCCGAGACGATGAGCGACAGCGGCGACACCACCTCTCGCGGCTCGCCGTCCTGCGTCCAGGCCGTCCGCATGGACATCGAATCCTTGCCGACCGGAATGCTGACGCCGAGCTGCGGACAGAGATCGAGGGCGACCGACCGCACGGTGTCGAACAGGGCCGCATCCTCGCCCGGCGATCCCGCCGCCGCCATCCAGTTTGCCGACAGCTTGACGCGCGAAAGGTCTGTGACGGGCGCGGCCGCCAGGTTCGTCAGCGCCTCGGCGACGGCCATGCGGCCGGCTGCCGGCGGGTTGATCACCGCCAGCGGCGTGCGCTCGCCGACGGCGAACGCCTCGCCGGCGTGGCCGTGGAAGGAGAGCAACGTGGTGGCGCAGTCGGCCACCGGTAGCTGCCACGGACCAACCATCTGATCGCGCGCGCACAGGCCGCCCACCGTGCGATCGCCGATCGTGATGAGAAACGTCTTGTCGGCCACCGCAGGCGCGCGGAGCACGCGGGCGACGGCGTCGGCAAGCGTGATCCCGTCGGCTGAAAACGGCGGCAACACGGCCCGTCGGCGCGCGACCTCGCGCGTCATCCTCGGCGGCTTGCCCAGCAACGCCGGCAGATCCATGTCCACGGGCTTGTTGCCGAAGAGCGGGTCGCTCACCTCCAGGTGCTGTTCCGCCGTGATCTCGCCGACGACCGCGAACGGGCACCGTTCGCGGTCGCAGATCGCGCGGAACGTGTCCAGCGAGTCGCGCTCGATGGCCAGGACGTACCGCTCCTGCGACTCGTTGCACCAGACCTCGCGCGGCGTCATCCCGGGCTCTTCGTTGGGCGCCGCGCGAAGGTCGATGCGCGCGCCGCGCCCGGCTCCGTGCGCGATTTCGGGAAGCGCGTTCGACAGCCCGCCAGCGCCGACGTCGTGAATCGACAAGACCGGGTTCTCGTCACCGAGTGCCCAGCAGCGGTCGATCACTTCCTGGGCGCGTCGCTGGATCTCGGCGTTGCCCCGCTGCACCGAGTCGAAATCGAGATCCGCCGTGTTCGTGCCGGTCGTCATCGACGATGCCGAGCCGCCGCCCATGCCGATGAGCAGGCCGGGTCCGCCGATCTGGATGAGGAGCGCGCCGGCCGGGATCTGGGCCTTGTGTGCGTGCTCCGCACGGACGTTGCCGACGCCGCCGGCCAGCATGATCGGCTTGTGGTAGCCGCGCACGATCCCGTCGACCGTCTGCTCGTACGCGCGGAAATATCCGGCCAGGTTCGGACGCCCGAACTCGTTGTTGAACGACGCGGCGCCGATGGGCCCTTCGATCATGATCGCCAGGGGCGAGGCGATGCGATCGGGCCGGCACTCGGGACCTTCCCACGGTCGCTCGAAACCGGGCATGCGCAGGTTCGACACCGAGAAGCCGCACAGGCCGGCCTTCGGCTTCGCACCGCGTCCCGTCGCGCCCTCGTCGCGAATCTCGCCACCCGACCCGGTTGCCGCGCCGGGAAACGGCGAGATCGCGGTCGGATGGTTGTGCGTCTCCACCTTCATCAGCGTGTGGGTCAGGTGGTCCTCGAAGACGTAGCGACCGGTGCGCGGATCCGCAAAGAAGCGCCGTACCGTGCGGCCTTCCATTACCGCGGCGTTGTCCGAGTAGGCCGAGACGGTGCCCTGGGGATTTGCCCGATGCGTCGCGCGGATCATGGCGAACAACGACTCCATCTGAGGGACCCCGTTGATGATCCACGACGCGTTGAAGATCTTGTGCCGGCAGTGCTCCGAGTTCGCCTGCGCGAACATCGTCAGTTCCACGTCGGTCGGGTTGCGGCGGGCGCGCTCGAAGTACGCCACCAGGTAGTCGACCTCGTCGGGCGCCAGCGCAAGGCCGAACCGGACGTTCGCTTCCTCGATCGCAGCCCGCCCGCGGCCGAGCACGTCGACCGCCGTGAGCGGTTTCGGCGATACGTGGTGGAACAGTTCGTCCGCCTGGTCTCCGGATGCGAGCACCGTTTCGGTCATGCGGTCGTGCAGGACGGGCAACACGGTCGCCACGTCGCCGCTGCCGTCCAGGCGGAACACGGTTCCGCGCTCGATTCGGCGCACGAGACCGAGACCGCAGAGCCGGGCGATGTCGGTGGCCTTCGAGGACCAGGGCGAGATGGTGCCCAGCCGCGGCGTCACCAAAACGGCGTGCCCCCTAGCAGATTCCGGGACCGATGCGGCGCCGTAGGTCAGCAGGCGATCGAGCGTCGCGCGTTCGCCGGCGTCGGGTTCGCGCTCGACCTCGACGAAGTGCCAGAACGTGGCGGACGTGACCTTCAACGAGCTGCCGGTTTCGGCGATCAGGCGGTTCAGCTTGTCGAGACGGAAGGTGCTCAAGGCCGAGCCGCCGCGCAGCTTCAGGACGCTCATGCCGAATTGTAGCGTTTTTTGAATGGCGGGGGCGCCCCTACGCCACCTGCGTCCTGCGCAACCGCAGCAGCAGAACAACCTGGAACAGGTAGCAGAACGTGACGACCGACGAGACCATGAAGAGCGTGTACGCCTGGCGGCCCACGATGTCCCACAGCGTGAGGCCCGCGATCATCAGGCTGGCGATGGCCAGCCAGCGTACAGGCCTGCCGAAGCCGCCGAGGTTGTTCACGACGAGCATCACGGCGGGCGTTGCGAGCAGCAGGACGTAGTCCCAACCCTGCGGCGACAGCAGCGGGATCAGCGTCAGCAGCAGCGCCGCGTCGAGGTACTGCGGAAAACCGGTCTTCGGCGCCGCGAGCAGCATCCACGCGCACGCGGAGACCAGCAGGCCGGCGGTCGCCAGCGCCAGCCAGTTGGCCAGCGTGCCGACGCCGAACCACTTCGCATACATCGCGGCGATCGAGATGTTGTCCGATACGCCGAGATTGGGCGGGGTGGACGCGGTCACCGTTGACCACCAGCCCGCCAGAAGCGCGAGATTGTCGCGGAACCCGTAGCGCACGACGGGAAGCAGCAGCGCGATCGCGAGCACGGCGGCGAATCCGGCGCACGCGCGCCATTGCCTGCGTACGACCAGGTAAGGTACGAACAGGACGGCGTACGGCTTCACGACCGTCGCCACCGCCAGCAGCGCGCCCGCGCTGGCCTCCCGTCCGCCCTTCCATTGCTCCAGCGCCAGCAGCACGACCACCGCGAGCAGGATGTTCGTCTGGCCGAGCTCCAGTTCGTGCGCGTAGAACTTGCCGAGCGCCAGAATCGTCACGGCGACGATCGTGCCGCCGCGCCACGTTCGATCGGGCAGCAGCCGCAGCGACAGCGTGACGAGCGCGACCAGCAGGGCAACGGAACAGGCGAACCACGCGACACGGGCCGTGTCGCTCCACGGGTTGTAGTCGCGTCCTCGCGGGTCCGTCGTTTGCGCCTGCCTCGGCGCGGGAAGGATCGAGACGGGTGCGACGAAGAACGCGAACGCCGGCAGGTATTTGAACTGCCAGTGACCGTCGCTCTGACGATACAGCGGCTCGCCGGCGACGATGCGGCTGCCCGCGGTGCGATACACCTGGAAGTCGGGCATGCGCCGGCCGATTCGTACGTGGAACGAGACAGCTGCCGCGACGACGAGCAGCGCGGTCAACCCGAGCCTTAGCCGGATTGTTGACGCTGGCACACTCATGGACCGGGGTATAGTAACAGGTTATGGCAGCCGACCTGTTCTCCGAGTTCGAGTGGCGCGGGATGGTGGTTGAGTCGACCGAGGGCGCGCGCGACCTGCTCGCGCGCGAGAAGGTCACCGCCTACATCGGCTTCGATCCGACGGCGTCGAGCCTTCATGTCGGGTCGCTTCTCGTGATCATGGCGCTCGCGCGGCTCCAGCGCTTCGGCCATCATGCGATTGCGATCGCCGGCGGCGGAACCGGCATGATCGGCGACCCGAGCGGCAAGGCCCAGGAACGAACGCTGATGAGCCTCGAGCAGATCGAGGAGAACCTGCGCGGGATCAAGGCGCAGCTCGCTCACTTCCTCGACTTCGATGCTCCGACCAACCCCGCGCGCATCGTCAACAACGCAGACTGGCTGACGAAGCTCAACCTGATGGAGTTCCTCCGCGACATCGGAAAATACTTCACCGTCAACTACATGCTGGCGAAGGAATCGGTGAAGCGGCGCCTGGAGCAGGAGGAGGGGATCTCCTACACGGAGTTCACGTACCTGATGCTGCAGGCCTACGACTTCCTGACGCTGTACGACCGGTACGGCTGCCGCCTGCAGATGGGCGGCAGCGACCAGTGGGGCAACATCACGGCCGGGTGCGACCTGATTCGCAAGCTGCGGGGCGCGCAGGCACACGGTCTGGTGCTGCCGCTCGTCACGACATCGTCGGGAGTGAAATTCGGGAAGACCGAGGCGGGGACGATCTGGCTCGATCCGCAGCGCACCTCGCCGTTCCGGTTCTATCAGTTCTGGCTGAACACCGACGATCGCGACGTGGTCGCCTACGTCAAGTACTTCACGTTCCTCGACGAGCAGGCGATCGCGGCGCTCGAGCGCGCGGTTGTCGCGGCGCCCGAGACGCGGGAGGCGCAGCGCGTGCTGGCGCGCGAGGTGACCGGCGCGGTCCACGGCCAGGAGGCGGTGGCGCGTGCCGAACGCGCGTCGGCGCTGCTGTTCGGGGAGGGGATCACCGAACTGAAGGCGGACGAAGTGCTGGCCGTGCTCGAAGATGCGCCGTCGAGCGAGTCGTCCGACCAGCGGTTCAGAGCGGACGGGGTTCCGATCGCAGAGCTCTTGTCGAGCACCGGTCTGGCGTCCTCGAAAAGTGAGGCTGCGCGACTCGTCCGGTCAGGTGGTGTGTATGTGAACAACCGCCGGGTTACCGACGAGCGCAAACGGCTTACCCAAGACGAGGCGATTGAGGGCACTGTGTTCGTGCTGGGCAGGGGGCAGCGTCAAAAGCACGTGATCAAGCTCAACTTTGGAGGTCCAGCTCTGA
>Ga0315282_10001696_pt1:25000-41267 | contig 41267 bp, 26 predicted proteins | sample YL17G07_20_MG_FD_203693 | JGI IMG/M metagenome (GOLD analysis project Ga0315282, IMG submission 203693) | Sediment microbial communities from Yellowstone Lake, YNP, Wyoming, USA - YL17G07_20 | ecosystem: Environmental > Aquatic > Freshwater > Lake > Sediment | place: USA: Wyoming...
TAGCTCAGCTGGTTAGAGCACACGCTTGATAAGCGTGGGGTCACTAGTTCGAATCTAGTCAGGCCCACCAACCTCCGCTCGGCGTAAGTTGGCGGAGGTTGTCCACCGAAGCTGGCGAAGCCAGCGAAGGTGGACGCCGAGCTACGGTTGGCGAGCCAGCGAGCTTCGCCAGCAGAGAAGGAGTGACTGGTTGCAGAGTGCTTAGCGCGCGACGACGTTCCAAGAACCTGCCTTAAGCGTTCCTGCCGTCGATCGCGCCTGTCGCATCAACCAATCAGAACGGGGAATTAGCTCAGCTGGGAGAGCGCCTGGTTTGCAACCAGGAGGTCACCGGTTCGAGCCCGGTATTCTCCACCAGATGTTCTTCCTGCCATGAACTCAAGAGGCAGGAAGAACTAGTTCGAGCGCGAAGCGCTCGCTAGAGATTTTTCGCGCTGGCCGACCCGGCGCGTCGCGAGCGAACGGTTCAGGCGAGGGAAGCGGAGTGGGGCATCGGGGCCCCACGAGCGACCGAGCCAGGGGGCTCCGGGGGAAAAGCCCGAAGTCGCCGACGCGTCCGAGGGCTTGCCCCCGGACAAACAATGCTCTTTGACAACTGAATATCCTGCAAATGGTAGTTCCGACCAAGCACGCAGTGCTTTTCCAGGAACTCGCGGTGCCGGATCTCAGTCTCTGGTCCTTGGTTCACCGTGCGAGCAGCCTCGTCTTCGTGCGCAGATGTCGCACCAGGAGGAGGGGGGCTCGCGCGGGAATCAAGCACCAGGGACTGAGGGCTGACAGCGTGAGTTCATGGGTTCTTATGGTCAAGCTACTAAGGGCGTACGGTGAATGCCTTGGCGCCAGAAGACGATGAAGGACGTGGTAAGCTGCGAAAAGCTCCGGTGAGCCGCAAACAGGCTTCGACCCGGAGATCTCCGAATGGGGAAACCCACCCCCGGTAATACGGGGGTATCCCCGGCTGAATCCATAGGCCGGTGGAAGGCAACGCAGGGAAGTGAACCATCTCAGTACCTGCAGGAACAGAAATCAACCGAGATTCCGCCAGTAGCGGCGAGCGAACGCGGACATAGCCCAAACCATCGTGCTTGCACGGTGGGGTTGTAGGGCCTGCCAGGCCGCAAGGCCGGCGAGTTACCAACCGGCACGTTAGTCGAACGATCTGGAACGATCGGCCACAGAGGGTGAGAGCCCCGTAGGCGACAACGTCCCGGCTCGCTGGGCAGGTTCCTGAGTACCGCGGGACACGGGAAATCCCGCGGGAATCTGCGAGGACCATCTCGCAAGGCTAAACACTCTCTGGCGACCGATAGTGAACCAGTACCGTGAGGGAAAGGTGAAAAGAACCCCTGTTAGGGGAGTGAAATAGTACCTGAAACCGTATGCCTACAAGCAGTGGGAGGCCGTTTACCGGGGGGCTTGCTCCCCGGTGTTGGCTGACCGCGTGCCTTTTGCATAATGAGCCGGCTAGTTACTCTCAGTGGCGAGGTTAAGCGACAGCGAGCCGCAGCGAAAGCGAGTCCGAACAGGGCGTTCAGTCGCTGGGAGTAGACGCGAAGCGAGGTGATCTACCCTTGGCCAGGGTGAAGCGTGGGTAACACCACGTGGAGGCCCGAACCAGTGTTGGTTGAAAACAGCTTGGATGAGCTGAGGGTAGGGGTGAAAGGCTAATCAAACCTCGTGATTGCCCGTTCTCCTCGAAATGCTTTTAGGAGCAGCCTCGGGAGGTCGGCGCTGGTGGTAGAGAACTGGATGGACTAGGGGGCTTACCAGCTTACTGAATCCAACCAAACTTCGAATGCCAGCGACACGTATCCCGGGAGTGAGACGGTGGGGGCTAAGCTTCATCGTCGAAAGGGAAACAGCCCAGACTACCGGCTAAGGTCCCAAAGTATGTGCTAAGTGGGAAAGGATCTGGAGACGCTCAGACAACCAGGAGGTTGGCTTAGAAGCAGCCATCCTTTAAAGAAAGCGTAATAGCTCACTGGTCAAGCGGCTCCGGGCCGACAATCCAACGGGGCTCAAGCACATCACCGAAGCCGTAGATTGGTGGATCCTCCGGGGTCCACGAGTGGTAGAGGAGCGTTCTCACAGCAGTGAAGCCAGACCGCGAGGACTGGTGGAGTGGTGAGAAGTGACCCTGCCGGCATAAGTAGCGATAAGAGAGGTGAGAATCCTCTCCGCCGTAAGCCTAAGGTTTCCTGAGGAAGGTTCGTCCGCTCAGGGTTAGTCGGGTCCTAACGCGAGGCCGAAAGGCGTAGCGGATGGATATCAGGTTAACATTCCTGAACTACCTGGAAGACGTTATCACGATGGGGGGACGCAGGAGGCTGGCCGGGCCTACGATTGGACGTGTAGGCTCAGGCATGTAGGGGGATCCGCCCGGTAAATCCGGCGGGTCGCATTCCCTGAGGTGCCATGGCGAGGGCCGCAAGGCCCACAAAGCCGGTGACGCCACGCTGCCAAGAAAATCCTCTAAGGAGTCTTTCGGGTACCCGTACCGCAAACCGACACAGGTAGGCGAGGAGAAAATCCTCAGGCGCGAGTGAGAACCCTCGTTTAGGAACTCGGCAAACTCGCCCCGTAACTTCGGAAGAAGGGGTGCTCCGTTAGCGTCAGCCGGTTCGCCCGGCGAAGCGCGAAGGAGTTGCAATAAAGAGGCCCAGGCGACTGTTTACTAAAAACACAGGGCTCTGCTAAGTCGAAAACGACGTATAGGGCCTGACGCCTGCCCGGTGCCGGAAGGTTAAAGAGAGGGGTCAGCCGCAAGGCGAAGCTCCGAACTGAAGCCCCGGTAAACGGCGGCCGTAACTATAACGGTCCTAAGGTAGCGAAATTCCTTGTCGGGTAAGTTCCGACCTGCACGAATGGCGTAACGATCTGGGCGCTGTCTCAACGAGGGGCACTGCGAATTTGTGGTACCGGTGAAGACGCCGGTTGCCCGTGACTAGACGGAAAGACCCCGTGCACCTTTACTATAACCTAGTAGTGAATGCTGGCGCGTTATGCGCAGGATAGGTGGGAGGCGTCGAACCCGGTCTCTCGGGATCGGGGGAGCCAACGGTGAGATACCACCCTTAGCGCTCCGGCGTTCTAACCTCGTTCTGTTATCCAGATCAGGGACACTGCTAGGCGGGTAGTTTGACTGGGGCGGTCGCCTCCTAAATTGTAACGGAGGCGCGCGAAGGTTCGCTCAGGCTGTTTGGAAATCAGCCGGAGAGTGCAAAGGCAGAAGCGAGCTTGACTGCGAGACCTACAAGTCGAGCAGATGGGAAACCAGGCCTTAGTGATCCGGTGGTCCCGCATGGAAGGGCCATCGCTCAACGGATAAAAGGTACGCCGGGGATAACAGGCTGATCTGAGCCAAGAGTTCACATCGACGCTCAGGTTTGGCACCTCGATGTCGGCTCATCGCATCCTGGAGCTGTAGCAGGTTCCAAGGGTCCGGCTGTTCGCCGGTTAAAGCGGTACGTGAGCTGGGTTTAGAACGTCGCGAGACAGTTCGGTCCCTATCTGTCATGGGCGCAGGAGATTTGAGGGGGGCTGACCTTAGTACGAGAGGACCGGGTTGGACGCACCTCTGGTGTACCGGTTGTCGCGCCAGCGGCAGCGCCGGGTAGCTACGTGCGGAAGGGAGAAACGCTGAAGGCATCTAAGCGTGAAACCCTCCCCGAGATGAGATCTCCCAGGCCGCAAGGCCTCTGAAGGCTCCTGGAAGATGACCAGGTGATAGGCCGCGTGTGTAAGGATGGCGACATCCTCAGCTTAGCGGTACTAATCAGCCGTGAGGCTTGACCATATTCTCTTTCAGCGCTGCGTCGGTCGCATTCGATCATTTGCAGGATATTCAGTTGCTCCGCCGTCGCCCGCGCGAGATACGTGCGGGCTCTGGCGGACCCGCCGTAGCTTCAGCGAAGGCGGGCAAAGGGCGCACTCTTTGACAATTCAAGTTTCCCGGTGGTCATAGGAGCAGGGCCACACCCGTTCCCATTCCGAACACGGAAGTTAAGCCTGCTACCGCCGATGGTACTGCAAGGGAAACCTTGTGGGAGAGTAGGTCGCTGCCGGGAGTATTTGGCACCCCATCGCGGCTGCCGCGATGGGGACCACGCTGCCAGGCCCGACGCCGGAAACGGCGCCGGGCCTGTTCCTTGTACGAGCTACGTCGTTCCCTTCTTCAGCTTCTCGAGCGCCGCCACCATTTGGTCCGCCCACTTCTCGTCGCCGCCGAACCCGACCGCCTCCTGCCGGACGACACCGGCGGCATCGACGATCCAGTTCAGCGGAATGCCGAGCGTGGGCACGATCTCGTGCACGAGGTCCGCGGCTGGCACGACCGGGAACGTGTACTTGTTCTGCTTCATGAACGGCGCGACCAGCCCGACGTTGTCGTCCACGTTGAACGTGACGACCTGCACGTCCTTGCGATCCTTCAGCATCTCGTAGAGCTTCTGCAGGTGAGGCAACTCCTCACGGCAGGGCCCTCACCACGTCGCCCAGATCCCGACAAGCGTCGTCTTGCCCTTGAAGTCGGCCAGCCTCCACTTGACGCCTGACAAATCCGTCAAGTCGAACTCGGGCACCGCCTTGTCGATTTTGGTGAACCGCCCTGCAGCGGCAACATCGGCACCGGGCTGGCCGAACAGGTCCTTGCGCGTGAACCAGGCCTGCCAGCCTTCGTTGGTGCCGCCGGCTTCCTTCCAGAGCGCGCGCGCCTTCTCGCCCAGATCGTCGGGCTGGCCGCCCGGTGGTGGTTCCGCCCGTGCGAGGAGGGCGTTCTGGTAGAACGTGAGCGCATCGGTGCTGCGGCCATCGAGTTGAGCGAAGTCGCCGAGGGCCTTCCAGTACGTGACCTGTCGCGAGAGCCACGTGCGCTGTTGCACGGCGTACTTCGGGTCCGTGGGGTCCTTTGGCTTCGACTTGTCGGCGAGCGCCTGCAGCTCCGTGAGTGCCGCACGCGCGCCATCTTTGTCTTTCACCCTTATCCAGATGTCGGCAACCGTCGCGGTGCCGTACCACCGTGCGGCATTCAGGCTCGACGCGGTGTCGAGCGGCGGATAGAGGTCGTCCGGCACACCGATCGTTCGCAGCAGTTCCAGCTCGGGGATGCCCTGGCGCACCAGGTCCGGCAGCCGATCGAGCCGAACCCCCTTGTTTGCGTACAGGTCGGCAACGACAAGCGCGAAGCTCGAGCCGCCGGTCGGCGACATGAACGACATGCCGTGCGGGTTCTTCGCGACGGCGCGCAACAGCCCTTCGCCGGCCGCCTCGACGTCGGCAGGCGACGCGCCGTCCACCTGACGTAATGCGCCGACGCGATCGAACCAGGCGCCCACGTCGTTCGGCGCCAGCTTCACCCATTCCGCCGACGCATCGGCATAAGCCTTCGCGAATGCCTTCCGCTTCTCGGGTGGGTCGGCCGGCTTCGGATACGGGTTCGCCTTGAGGAACTCGTCGCGTACGGCGTAGTAGGACCCGCGCGGGGCATGAAGGCGCGCCTGCTGGCCAGCCCACTTCTCTCCCTGCGCGTCGTTCGCAAGCTTGTAGCCGTTCTGCAGAACCGAGTAGTAGATCCGGTCGCCGGCCAGCCCGATCATCGTCCGCAGGCGCTTCAGATCGTCGGCCACTTGCTTGCGCAGAGCGTCGTGCCCGGACGGCGGCGTGCCCCGGAACTCCACCGCCCACAACGTGCCGTAGTAGTTCAACGCTTCAGCGTCCGTGCGTGCCTGCAGGAGCACGCGGAGTTTGGCGATGGTCTGGGTGAGGAAGGCCGATGCGGCCTGCGATCGCAGGTAGTTGTACGGCGACAGCGTCTGCGGGCACGCCTTGATGAACGCCTGCAGTTGTTCGCGCGCCTTGTCGGGATCCTTGAAGTTCGTCGATTGATAGATCCGGACGAGCGACAGCCGCGCGCTGGGCACGCTGCCGGTGACGCGCTCGAGCTGCGGAATGCGCTCTTTCGTGCCCACCCCGATGCGCGCCCTCAGTGCGAGGTACGTGTAGATCGGGTCGCCAGGGTGCCTGGCGGCAAGACCGCGATATTCCGCGATCACGGCGTCGCGCTCTTCGACGGTCTCTCCGATCGCTTCGTCCTGGTAACGGGTGTGAACGAAGACGTCGTTCGGATAGCGCTTGAGGAGCGCCTTGAGAGCCCCGACCCTGGCCGCCTGGTCTGCCTGCGAATCTCCCGTGCTCTGGGGTAGACTGCGCAGCGCCTCCTTCACCTTCGGCGACGCCTCGCACGGCGCCACCTGCGCCCGCGCCGCCGCCGCGAGTGCGGGCGCGAACATCACGACCGCGACCAGCAACGCCTTTCCCGGCCGCCCGGCTCGCATGAGTTACTCCTTTTCTGTCGGTGACTCGGCGAGCATCATCTTACGCCAGACAGCCCATCCATTGGACGTTCGCCTTTGTGCGCGCGGTTTGCACTGACCGTCAGAACCGATGCGACCTCTGGTTGAGAGAGAAGGGAATGATATGAAGGCGCAAACGATGAGCGCTGCGCTCGGCGGGACATTCAGACTGGGCGGGGATTTGCCGATTCATCGCCTCGGGTTCGGCGCGATGCGCATCACGGGGCCCGGCCAGGTCGGGCCGCCCGCCGACCACGACGAGGCGATCGCCGTGCTGCGACGCGCGGTCGAGCTCGACGTGAACTTCATCGACACGGCGGAATCCTACGGGCCGCACGTCAGCGAAGAGCTGATTGCGGAGGCGCTGCACCGCTACCCGAGGGGTCTCGTCATCGCCACCAAGGGTGGATTCGATCGGCCCGGCCCCGGCCAATGGAAGACCAACGGGCGACCCGAACGCCTGCGCGAAGAGCTGGACGGCAGCTTGAGGCGGTTGGGGCTGGAACGTATCGATTTGTACCAGCTGCACCGGATCGATCCGGACGTCCCCGAAGAAGATCAGTTCGGCTTCCTGCATCTCGCGCGACAGAACGGCAAGATCCGGCACATCGGCCTGTCGGAGGTGAACGTCGAGCAGATCGAACGCGCGCGCCGCTTCTTCCCGGTCGCTTCCGTGCAGAACCGCTACAACCTGGTCGATCGCATGTGGGAGCCCGTCGTTGACTACTGTGATCGCGAGGGGATCGCATTCATTCCGTGGTACCCGCTGCAGCACGGGACGGTGGGAGAACAGGGAGGCGCGATCGCCCAGATCGCGAAGCAGCACGATGCGACGCCGGCACAGATTGCGCTTGCGTGGCTGCTCCGCCGCTCGGCGGTGATGCTGCCCATTCCAGGCACATCGCGGGTGAGACACCTCGAGGAGAACGTCAGGGCGGCGGGCATCAAGCTGGCGGAAGAGGAGTTTCGCCGGCTGGAGTAGTGCAAGGTGAAGGTGCAAAGACTCGAAACGGGTACGTGAGCCTGAGCTTGGAGCGCCGCTGGGCGGCCTATAAACGCCTCGAGCGATCCGTACTGCATCAGCGGTTTCGGATCCGGCGCCTTGTAGACCAGGTCGAGCGCGAGATTCCGGACCCCCTGGCGCAGCCTGTTCGCCTCGCTCTGATCGAGATCCTGGATGAAATCGGCCATGGTGGCCGGCTCGACCTTCCGCAGTTGCGCGAGCTTGGCCTCCATCGTCGACTCGCTGTCGGACTCCGCCACGGTGGGCGAGGTCTTTTCCTCGGTCTTCTCGCCGGCCTCGGCGGTTCGCCGCATCGAGGCGGGCCAGCACTCGCGCGGTTTCAGTTCCTTTTCGGCCAGGTCCTTCCTGCCCGTCGCCAGGTAGTAGGCCGCCATGCCCTGGTGCGCCGGCCACGACTCGGGCTGAACGCGCAACGCATCTTCGAAAGCCGCGCGCGCCTTCGGCGGCGCGCCGTTGTCAAGATAGAGGTTGCCGAGGTTGACGAGCAGCGGCACAGCACTCTGCCGGCTGTCGCGTAATCCTCCGGCACCACCGAGCGCTTCGGCGTGGCCCAGCGACAGGGCGTACAGGTACACGCCGATCGCCTCATCGCGGTATGGCTTCAGCTGACGCTCCTTTGCCGGTCCCGGCGCGACAGCCCCGGCCAGGTCTTCGCCGTAGCTGGCGATGGCGGCGCCGAGATTGCCGGCGCCTGTGGCGTTGACGGGGTCGAGTGAAAACGCTGCTGCCGCGCACGCGAGGTAGAAGTTCCGGGCGAGAGCCAGGACCGCCGCCCGGTCGGGCGCCCGTTGGGCGCCGCTCGGAGCCGGCTTGGCGGTCTGCGGCCGGACTGTCTTCGCGCCCGGCCGCGCAGGCCTTTGCGCAGCGGACACGTCGAGCGCGAGGAGAACTACCGCGAGCAGGACGAACACCGACGCACGCCCCGGCAAGTGCCGGCCCGTCTGTCTCTCCCTTTCCGGCTGCGACACAGCCGCTCAACTCGACAGGAATCGCGGGATGTTGCTGCTTCTCACCCGAACCAGCCAAGCACAATCCGACGGCAAGCCCGGTCAGCATGCTGCAGATCGTTCGCAACGACGAGGCGGCCATCAAGAAGATAGGCGGCCAGGTTCTTGGGAGCGATGAAAGACGGATGGCGGGGGAGATCAGGAAAGGAGCCGCGCTGACCGGCGTCTAACCGGCGCGCGGGACTGGTCGAACAGCAAAGCGCTGGCGAGGGACGGAAGGCGCCAAGCGGAGTACGGCGAAGCCGCGCGAAGAGACTACTTCATCGCGACCAGCTTCTCGATCACGGGCGCGAGAACCGCGCGGGCCGCTTCTTTCGACCCGCAGAAATGCGCGACGCTCGCCCCGAGAAGCTTCCCTGGCGCCGCGGCGGTCCAACGGCCCGACACCTCGATGAGCGGCCCGCCCTCCATGCTGATCATCGGCACCGTGGTCGTCCGCCATACCAGGGAGCCGCCGCGGTAACTCTCCTTGCCCAGCGGCTCGTCGTATCTGCCGGCCACCGACTCTGCTGGCGCTTCCGGCGCGGCGGCCAGCGTTTCGGCCATCTTGGCGGCGACCGGGGTGGCGTATTCCGTCCAGCCGCCCTGCAGCTCGATCTGCTGACCGGCGTTGGGATTGGAGCAGTTCTCGCTCGGCCTGGTCGCCGTGAAACCGTGCATTGGCCCCATGTTCGTCACCTGGGCGAGCGTGAAGCCCGGCGGTACGAGTTGCTCGAGCGCCGGACGGGCCGTCCCCGTGACTTGCCCGCCAGGCGTGAGGGCGGCGGCGCCAAACATCGCACACGCGCTGAACGCGAGGATCGTTCCCGTTCTCACGTAGCTCTCCTCCGGAATGTGACCGACCGGCGGTATCCGCTCGAACCCACCCCCACGGGCCAACTCGACACCCGGGGGCGGCGCATCATTGCATGCGAGAGCAGAGACGGAAAGGACCGTCATCAGCGGTAGCGCACCACATCGGCGGCGCGGCTGGCTGCCGCTGCCACTACACCCGCTTCCCGCGCCGGCCCGCCCGCTGCTGGAGCAGCGGCTTTGCGGTCGCGGCCGCTGTTCGTCAAGGCTGTCCGCACCGAGGCCCGCCGATCGGGCGGCGCCGATTCCTCGAAGACCGCGATGAACTGGTCGAGCGTGAACGTGCGACCGCGGTAGCGGTTATCGCATGCAAGATCCTCCTGGGTTCGGTTCCGTTGCTTTGACGTCGAATCAGGGCGTCCGGTTTGCCGTGCGGCTCGCCGCCAGCAGGGCGGCGCGGCTCACGCGCCCGGCGACCATCTGGATCTCGACGGAGGCGGAACCGGACTGGCCGCGATCGTCTTCGATGCGTACCCGGTAGCGCCCCGCCTTCATGCGCGTGGCGCGTGACGTGGCGATTGCCAGGGCGGCGTTGGTCCTGGTGTGAGTGCCTCGCGCCGCGCCCCCCCAAATGCTGACATTTCGCGGTTGCGGGCAACGTGACACGGCCCGGTAGGCGCGCTATCCTAGCGCCGTGGACCGCGACGAAATCATCCGGGTGCTGCGCGCGTTCGATGCATGCGGCCTCGAGTACGTCCTGATCGGGGCCACGGCCATGGGGTTCCACGGCATCGTGCGTGCCACCGAGGATCTGGACCTCATCATTCGTGCGACGCCGGAGAATGTCGAGCGGCTGCGGACGGCGCTGCGCCAGGCCTACGAGGGCGATCCCCACATCGATGAGATTTCGGCAGCCGATTTGCTGGGCGATTACCCCGCCATCCGATACTACCCGCCGAGCGGCGACCTGTACTTCGACGTGCTTACACGGCTGGGTGATACCGCCCGCTTCGAGACCGTGGACGCCGAGATGAGGGACTTCGAAGGCACGCGGGTACGGGTGGCAACCCCGTCGGCGCTCTACCGACTGAAGAAGGACACCGTTCGGGCGCTCGACCATCAGGACGCGGCTGCACTCCGCGAACGTTTCAATCTGAAGGACGATGACTGAGGGGCGCGTCGAGAAGTTTCGTTCAATCGAGGACATGAACCGCGCGCCGGCGCCGCGGGCCGGGCAGCTGGACTTCGAGCGGTTCCTGCGGCACTGCGCGCGCCACTGGGCCATCGCGCCGAAGACCTATCCACGCGGCGTCTTCAAGTTCCGCACGATCGAGGATGCGGAGCGTACGTCCCGGCCGTAGTACCAATCACGAGTCCTCGGGCAGCGGCATCCGGTCGGGCTGCCAGGGGCCGCTGTTCGACGGTGGCAACGCGTACCTCGCCCGCGAGTTCCCGCGGCTCGATTACATCGTGCGTGCCGTCGTGTCCCTGCCTGCCGGCCCTGAGTGACGTCGAAGGGAAGGCCGGAACCTACGCCCCCCACGTACCGTCGGCGCGGGTACGCTAGAATCCCGCCTTCGCTGGTCCAGCGGGCGAGCTTCGGCGGGCACGTCCGCTGTCGCTCGCGACGCGGCGACCTTCGGCGGGCACGCTCGCCTTCAAGTCTCCCGCCACATGGAGCATGTCATGCGCAGACGAATCCTGATACTCGCTTCCATTGTCCTGCTCTTCGCTGGCGGCTACGCCAGCCGCGCGCAGGTACAAACTCAAACGCCGACGCGACCGCAGGGCCAGCCGCAGGCCCCGGCCCGGACGCCGGCTCGTACGCTTCCGCCGTCGCCCGGGCCTGCCGAGTACGGGCCCGCGAAGGGCACGCTCATCATCGTGGGCGGCGGCAATCTCACAGGCACCGGCATCGAGGAGAAGTTCATCGAGCTGGCGGGCGGCCCGGACGCGAAATTCATCATCGTGCCAACCGCGGGCGGCAACCGGAACCCCAAGGACGGCAGCCTCATCGTGTACAAGGAAGAAAACGTCATCGCGCCGTGGCTGAAGCGCGGGCTCAAGAACGTCAAGATGCTGCACACGGCGGATCCGAAGGTGGCCGACACCGAGGCGTTCGTCAAGGATCTGCGCGAGGCAAATGCCGTCTGGTTCAACGGCGGCCGCCAGTGGAACATCGTCGATTCCTACATGAACACCCTGACGTTGAAGGAGTTCCACAAGGTGCTCGAGCGCGGCGGCGTGATCGGGGGCAGTTCCGCGGGCGCCACCATCCAGGGCGATTACCTGGTTCGTGGCGACACCTCCGGCCCGAACGTGATGATGACCGCCGAGCCCAACCATCAACACGGCTTCGCGTTCCTGCGCAAATCCGCGATCGACCAGCACCAGAACACCCGCCAACGGTGGGACGATCTCGACGACGTGATCGAGAAGATGCCGGACCTGCTCGGCATCGGGCTCTCGGAAGGGACCGCCATCATCGTGAAGGGCGATACGTTCGAGGTGATGGGCAGGTGGAAGGTCGCGATCCACGACAACCAGCGGCTGTACCAGCCGTGGGAGAAGCCGTACTACGTGCTGTCGGCCGGTGACGTGTACGACATGAAGGCGCGCCGGATCATCAAGCTCGGCATCGGGGCCACGCCCGCGCGTCGTCCGACGCCCGAGGGCGGCCTCTAGCTTCCACGCTTGCGGGGTCAGGTCTGAAACCGTCGGTTTTTTCACGCTTGCGGGGTCAGGTCTAGAACCGTCGGTTTTTTCACGCGCGCGGGGTCAAGTCTGAACCCAGCGGTTTTCACGCCAGACCCCGGTGCCAGGCGTGAAAAAACCGACGGTTTCAGACCTGACCCCGACCCCGTGAATTGCCTCGAACCGGCCTATTGAGGTATCTTCCGCCCGCTCAGATCCCGCTTCATCCCGACCCGCGGATCCGCACCACGGAGGCAGTATGACCAGTCGCCTGCCCGATGCTCGAAGCGACCCCAGAAAGACATTCTTCCGCACCATAGTTGTCCTGCTCTTCGCGCTGCTCCCGCTGACGCTCGTCGCACAGCAGGCGGCCGCGCCCCAGACGCCCGCCAAAGAGAGCGCGCCAGAGACCTGGGCCGACCGGATTCTCCACCAGGAGACCTACGCCACGCCGCCGCCCGAAGTCGCCGAGGCGGTGACCGCGCCCCGCTACCTGAACGTCACGCTCTCGAACCTGAGTCCCGACAAGAAGTGGTTCCTGAACCAGGTTGGCGACGGTCCGGTTCCGATGTCGACGTTCTCGAAACCGTTCGACGAGCTGGGCGGCGTCTTCATCGACTTCAAGGCGAATCGCGCGCGGACGCTCACGATCAGCAGCAACGCCGGCATCCAGGTGATCTCCGCCGCCGATGGCACGAAGAAACCGCTCGCGATTCCGCCGAACGTGCGCGTCACCAACGCGACGTGGCTGCCCGACAGCTCGGGCGTCGCCTACTTCGCGCATACCGACGATGCGACGCACATCTGGATCACGGATCTGGCAACGAACAAGCCCCGCCAGGTGACGCCGAGGCCGGTGCTCGCGACGCTGTACAGCTCGTTCGAGTTCACGAAGGACGGCAAGCAGATCGCGGCGGTGCTCGTCCCGGACAATCGGCCGCCAAAGCCGGTGCCGCCACTTGCGCCGACGGGTCCCGAGGTGAAGGTCTCCGAAGAGCGCGACCGGAACCGGCTGCGCACGTTCCCGAGCCTGATGTCGCTCCCCTACGAGTTCGAGCTGCTCGAGTGGCACACGACGGGTCAGCTCGCGTTGATTGATGTGCCGGCAGCGGCGCCTGCTGGTAAGCCGGCGAAAGCGGCCCCGGCCAGGGGTGCGAAGGCCGGCCAGACACCGGGCGTCAAGAAGGTCGGAAAGCCGGCGATGATCCGAACCTTCGACCTCTCGCCCGACGGCAAGTACGCGATCGTCACGACGATGACGAAGCCGTTCTCCTACATCGTTCCCGTCAGCAACTTCGGTTCAATCCAGCAGATCTGGGACGCCGATGGCAAGGTGCTCGCGAAGGTCCGCGAAACGCCGCTGAATCTGGGCGTGCAGGACGACACCACGCCACCGCCGGATCCGACGCAGGCGCCGGCCGCAGGCGGCGGTCGCGGCGGGCAGGAGCAGGGCAAGCGCGAGCTGGCCTGGCGCGAGGACGGGCAGGGCATCACGTACCTCGAACAGGAAGCCCCGCCGCCCGGCGAGACGGCAGCCGCCGCCGGCCGGGCCGGTCGCGCCGGGCGGGGCGCCGCGGCAGGCGATCAGGCCGGCAGGGCCGGTCGAGGCCAGGGGCCGCAGCGGAGAGATCGCCTGTACCAGTGGCTCCCGCCGTTCGGCGAGAAGGATGCGAAAGTGCTGTTCGAGAACAACACCCGCATGTCGAACCACCGCTTCTCGCCCGACATGCAGGCGCTGTTCTTCCGCGAAACGAGCGGCCAGAACACGACCGAATACGCCGTCTACCTGAGCGCGCCGACGCAGCGTTATCAGCTCGCGCAGTTCCGCACCGACGATCCATCCGCGAGCCCGGGCAACATCGTCATGGCGCGCGGGGGCGGCGGCGGCGGCCGCGGCGGCGGCGCTCCGGGAGGCGGCGGGCGAGGCGGCGCCGGCGGTCCCGGGGGCGCCATCGTGCAGGTGTCGGCTGACGGCAGCAGCGTGTTCTACCAGGGCGTGCTGTACGACAAGAACCCCGAGCAGGTCGGGCCGAAGTCGTTCATCGACCGCGTCGTGATCAAGACCGGCGAGAAGAAGCGCCTCTACGAGGGCGACAACAAAGACGTGTACGAGAGCGTCGCCGCGCCGCTCGACATCGAAGCCGGCCGCTTCGTGGTCGAACGCCAGAGCCCGACGCAGACTCCACAGTTCTTCCTCGTCGAGGGCACGAACCGCAAGCAGCTGACCGAGAACAAGGATCTCTTCCCCGATCTCACGAGCGCGCCGAAACTGCGGATTCCCATCGAGCGGGCGGACGGGTTCAAGTTCAAGGTCAGCGTGATGGTGCCGCCGGGCTGGAAGCAGGGCAACAAGCTGCCCGCCCTGTTCTGGTTCTACCCGCGCGAGTTCACCGACCAGGAGACGTTCGACCGTCCGGATCGCACGTTCAACAAGAACACCTTCACCAACTACAACGCGCGGTCGATGCAGTTCCTCGTGCGTCTCGGCTACGCGGTGGTGGTCGATACGCCCGGCGCGATTCCAATCGTGGGACCGCAGGGGCAGCAGAACAACAACTACGTGAACGATCTGCGGAACAGCCTCGCGGCCGTCATCGACGAACTCGATCGCCGCGGGATCATCGACCGGACGCGGTTGGCGATCGGCGGCCACAGTTACGGCGCCTTCACCACCGTCAACGCAATGGTGCACACGCCGTTCTTCAAGGCCGGCATCGCCGGCGACGGCGCGTACAATCGCACGCTGACGCCGCTCGGGTTCCAGAGCGAGCGGCGCGACCTCTGGGAGGCGCCGAACGTCTACCTGGGGATGTCGCCGTTCCTCTATGCCAACAACCTGTCGGGCGCGCTGCTGATGTATCACGGGTTGCACGATCAGAACGTGGGCACCGATCCCACCAACTCGATCCGCCTGATGCAGGCGCTGAACGGCCTGGGCAAGACCTCGGCGCTCTACCGCTATCCGCTCGAGGACCACGGCCCGGCCGCGAAGGAAACGCTGCTCGACCTGTGGGCGCGCTGGACCGCGTGGCTGGACAAGTACGTGAAGAACCCGCAGAAGCCGCCGGAGAAGAAGGTGACGACCGACAACGAGCCGGCACCCGAACTGGTGGTGACGCCGGTGGTCAAGAAGTAGCGAGGAGTGAGTAGTGAGTAGCGAGTAGCGAGTAGGGAAGTAGACAGTAGACAGGGCGGCGGTCTTCGGACCGTCGCCCCTTTTTTTTCGCCGAACTGCCCCGCGATCGCGGCCTCGGGCTTCCGCTTCCGCCGATAGTCGTTCACCGCAAACAGCGCCGCGCCCGCGCCGAGTGCCGCCGCGCCCGTCGTCATCTGTTCCCACGACGCACCCGCGAGAATCACCAGCGAGATCACGACGGCGAGGAGCGGAACCACCGGGCCGAGCCTGATGACGAACGTCGCCGGCTTCACCGAGCCGGCGAAACGCGCGCGGCGAAGCGCGAGCGTGGAGGCGCACGCGCCGGTGTAGGTGATCAGCCTCGCGACGGCGCTGGCCGCCGCGAGCTTCGCGAACGATCCCGACAGGGCGAGTCCGAGCGCGACGATCGAGGTGAAGACGATCGCGTTGGCGGGCGTCCGCCACGCGGGATGGATCCTGCCGAAGAATGCCGGCAGCTGCCTGTTTTCCGCCAGCGCGTAGAGCATCCGCGATCCGGTCAGGATGTGCCCGGCGTTGTTTCCCGTCATCGAGAGAATCGAGCCGACACCGATGAGCAGCGCGCCGCCGCCGCCCATGAACAGCAGCGCGGCATCGGCCATCGGCGTCCTGGACGCCGCGAGCCCCGGCAGCGTACCGGCGGTCACCATCTGCGCCAGCGCCATGATCACCGTCACCGACACGACGGTCGTCACCAGCGCGAACGGCACGTGCCGGCGCGGGTCGGTGCTCTCGCCGGCAGGCACAGGGATGACGTCGAAGCCGCCGAAGGCGAAGTTGAGCAGCAGCGCCGCCTCCGCCGCCTGGCGCCAGCTCACGGCGGGAAGCGGCGCAAGCCGCCCGGCGTGGACGAAGAAGACGCCGACGACGATGAAGATCCCCAAGGGCACCAGCTTCGCGATCGTGAGCACGTTGACGACCCAGGCGCTCTGCCGGATGCCGCGAACGTTGATGGCGGCGAGCGCCGCGACGAGGCCGACGAGCAGGAGCGCGCGGCCGGTGCCGCCCGTCATGGCGGGCCAGTAGAAGCCGAGCGCCAGCGCGATGCCGTTCGCGTTGGACGCCTGGCTGGTGACGCGCGTGAACCACTGCATCCAGCCGACCTCGAAGCCGGCCAGGCGCCCGAACGCCGCGCGCGTGTAGAGGTACGGACCGCCCGTGCTGTCGAACCGGCTGCCGACTTCCGCGAAGCAGAGGGCGACCAGCAGCGACATGAGGCCGACGG
>Ga0315282_10001697_pt1 | contig 41247 bp, 42 predicted proteins | sample YL17G07_20_MG_FD_203693 | JGI IMG/M metagenome (GOLD analysis project Ga0315282, IMG submission 203693) | Sediment microbial communities from Yellowstone Lake, YNP, Wyoming, USA - YL17G07_20 | ecosystem: Environmental > Aquatic > Freshwater > Lake > Sediment | place: USA: Wyoming | collected...
GAGGACAACTCGGATCCGTTCTGCAAGGGTCGCTTTCGCCATGTCCCTGCATCGAAAGGCAGCATAGTAGAAGTGTCATTATCTCTGCTACGCCCGAGTGCCATTATCTCTGCTACGCTACACCTAATTACCAATTACGAGCGTAATAGGATTTGGCTCGCAACGAGGGTGAAGCTTCAAGTGATGCGACTAAACGAGCTAGCTCGATGGAGAAGAGAGTCAAGGTTTTTCACGACGAACTAGCTGCGAGGCGTTCCCATTCCACACTTTACGATAAGCGGAAGATCTGGGGGCGGTTGAAAGCTCAGGAGAACGTGTGGCTTAGCCATGAAATCGTCGGTCTCGCAGACGCTGTCGTGCTCGACGCAGGATGTGGACCTGGACCGCACATAGGTCTGGTGTTGGAGAAGGGTGCCAAGCGAGTTATAGCATTAGATTTCTCATCCAACATGCTTCTCTTGGTACGAGAGACCTACCAAGATGAGAGAGTCGAAAGGATCTGCGCCGACCTCAGATATCTTCCGCTGAGAGAAGGAGCGGTTGATTGCGTACTGTGCCTCGACACGCTCCACCACTTAAAGGGAGAGAATCGGAGAGTCGCTTTACTGGGGCTTTTAAACTCCGCCAGAGGTGGTTCATCGATTTACATAGACATTAAAAACAGGGGGAATCCTGTTCTAGCTTGGAGGTACAGGAAGAAGGAGAACTCCTATCTACCGGGCACGGCGGCTACCCGAAAGGAGATAAGAAACATTATCTCAGGTCTCAGCGTTATAGAAAAAGAGAAAGGCATAGGCTTTGCACTGAAGTTTCTCTCACCTTACATCATATTCAGGCTTAGGAGGCTTTAGAGAGGAAGTAATCGTATATCCCTCACTTCTTATTCCTGAAAACATATACTACTGGTTGTTCAGGCGTACCTAATTTATAAACAAGTGTAAAGCGTTCGTCGTTCATCATCTCCGTCAGGTAGGTGGAAGGTGGCCGATCTGTCTGAGCTTCGTAGAAGCTGACAACAACGAACGATGAATGCGACTGATTCATGAGCGTCAGAAGGTTTGAGAAGTTATCTGGGAGCAATAGACAGTTTCTATGTGAATAATAAGAGATGAAAACGGGTGCGTTGGTAAGCGCATACTCATCTACAGCCGTGTTGGCAGTTAGATAAGCGGAAGCCTCTTTATAAGCAATCACCATTGTATCTTGTTCGCGAACGTACCTAATGTAGTATGGCAGGTAGATCGATACCATGATATTCGATAAAAACAAGGCCATAATCACAATCTTCTTCGCGTGCCTCCTTCTATCCTTTCGAAGGAAGTTCTCAATCCCTCTCCCGGTTGCTAGGGCAAAAGCAGGGAAAGAGATGAAGTTATAGCGAAGAATGTAGGTTACTGCTATCATTGGTGAGAATCGTGCTAAAGGCTCGGTGACGGCGCTTAGTATCATTGATATCACTATCCACATCAAAAGGAAGTTGCGCCATGGATTTGTGTTTTGAAACATCCCCGTTATGAAGAATGGTAAGAGGAATAGTGGAAGTGCTGGGATGACAGCGACAGAGGCAGTTATGAACATGGCAAGTTCAAAGAAATTTCTATAAGTCCCTTGTATCGATGCATACATAATTGCAGAGCCTAGGGGGTTTCCATAATAATGTTGACCTATTAAGAACCATGGTATTAGTATGAGTGTTGCCACTGCGGTACCCATGTATAAGTAGGGCGATCGCAGTAGCCCTCTTAGTTGATCCCTTCTCTCAAGACACATCCAAAGAACTATGAAAAATCCTATATAAAGTGCGGTGTATCTTGTTAAGAATAGGAACGCAAAAAAGATAGGGGTTACAAAGGCCCATTTGCGGTCCTTCATTTTCAGGGCTACTAGTACGAAGAGGAGTTCCAAAAAGGCAAATAGATTCTCAGATATGATCATTGAGGCTAATCCTACATGGATTGGGTTAAGGGCCGTGAAGAGGGCTGAGAATAGCGCAACGCTACCTCCATACATCTTTTCCGCGAGAAAGTAAGTTACAACGACGGCTAGGCTACTTACCAATACGCTGAAGAGTTGGGCCAGAGTCTGGTTTTCTCCAAAAAAAAGAAAGATGCTAAAAAGGGCAAAGGAAAGGAGAGGTGGCCTTGACAACTGCCACGTACCATAGGAGAGCGCATACCCGTTTCCTTTCAATAGGCTTCTTGCGAGTAACATATATTCCGCCTCGTCATAGTAGAGGGGTGGATCATTTAATACCCAGACAAGCCTGAGGAGTACCGAGCCTAACAAGATCAATAATAATGGCGGGAGGTATTTCTTCATCAATTATCATACCCATATATTACTCGCGAGGCCAAGGGATCTTAAGACCGTTCTATTGTGATTATGACCGATGACCTTTGCCACATAGAATATTTCCATGCCAAGGTTAATCTTTTTTACTTGAATCACGTCAAAATTCACTAGAAACCTATTCAAACCATCATTATGTAAGGAGTGCACATGGGTTCTAGGAGAGTCCGTTTTACATACAAACTTCTCATAGTAAATAGTCCATAATGGCTTTATAATTCGCCATAATCTAGAGTCATCATTTGGTATGAAGAATAGTGCCTTCCCTTCACTGCTTAAAATTCTATTAATTTGATTCATGGCTTGAGCCAAATTACTTACATGCTCAACAACATGGGAGCATACAACGGAATTAATAATTCCCTCTCTAAATGGCAAGCATTGAATATCAGCAACGACATCCGGCCTATTATCCCTATTGAGGTCCACTGAAAGGATGCCCTTAGGCCTTTTGCCTGCACCTAAATCCATATCAGCAATATCACCCAAATAACATTTTATAATTTTCAGCCTTTTTTTATGAAGCCTTTCCTGCATCATAAGTCTCACTCTTTCCTAAACCGCTGAGTGAGAATCAATTTCAACATCTCTAAACCCACCATCGTACTTTTCTTCCAGTCAGCAGTTATCTTTGACTGTCCCTTTCTTTTCCTGTATCGTATTGGAATCTCAACGGGTCTAAGACCCGTTTTCAAACACAAGATAATCATCTCTGGGGAAAAACATGAACCGCCTTCCTGAAATTTATTTACGACCCTTATTAGCGCTCCGCGTTTGATGCCTCTAAAAGTACATCCGACATCCGTAATCCTGCACCTTCTCCAAAACTGTAGTTGGATGAGCTTGGCTAAGAATAAGTTCCCCCAGTGTAAGAACCGCCCCATTTTTGCCCCATCCTCGACAAGTTCAAGCGTCGTTCTGGTTCCGAGGACTAAATCCACATCTCTCTCTTCCAAATAGACCATAAGCTTCCAGATATCTCTTGGATCAAATGTATCGTCTCCCTCCGTCAGGATCACGATCTCGCCCTTAGCCTCTGTTAACCCCCTCATACAAGCATAGCCATATCCTTGCTTCGGTTCTTTGATAACTGTAGCTCCTTCACTTAGAGCTATTTCCGTAGTCCTGTCGACTGAATTATTATCAACAACTACTATTTCAAACGAAATCCCCTTCCGTTCCAACTCCCTACGGAAGCCATCTATAACTAATCCTATTGCAGCTTCTTCATTAAAGGCTGGCATAACTATGCTTATTTTTGGGGATCCTTTTCCCCCGTTCACATAACCCCCAAATAGCATTTTACCACTATCTAAATCCGATATAGTGGCCAATCCGTTAACCTCGTCGTGGCTCACGAGTCGCCCCTAGCCTCAAGTCTGAGCATATGATAAGTCGAGCTACTGGCTAATTTAATCTCTGTTTTAAGTAACAAGGTAAATCAACTCATAATTAACTCGGGAATAGTTAAGTTAATTTCAAGATTCGTTGAGTAAACCCAATATATAGGCTAACATAAAATGAGCTCTAATCATCATCTTGACCCACGCTTTCAAAATTGGCTTACTTGACAAGATTGAAATACCGTTATAGTCTCAACTCAAGTAATCGACCCAGGGAAAGGACTTGGCTCACCGTATATTGTTAGCAAGTTCAGGAGATCCCAGACAATCCGAAGAGTATACCACGGGCGAACCAAGGCCAATAACTTCGCTAGGCGTTCATGACGCCGTTCTTAGATTGCTGGAGAAAGAAAATGTTGGAAAAGTGCTTGATGCAGGTGCAGGCGAAGGCGCTTTAACAAAAAGATTGACCCAACTGGGGTTTGATGTGGAAGCCTGCGACATTAATCCGGATCGATTTAAGCTAAAGGACAAAGTGTGTAGGAAAATCGATCTGAACGAAGACCTACCATATCCCAATGAGCTATTTAATTTTGTAGTCTGCGTTGAAACCATTGAACACTTGCTAGATCCTTGGTGCACAATATCGGAATTCAGCCGGGTTTTGAGGAAAAATGGAAAGTTCATAATCACTACACCGAACATCCTATCGATCCTTTCGAGGCTAATGTTCATGGCATATGGCGAATATCATCATTTCAGCTATCTTGGTCATGAACAGCTATGGCGAGAAAAAGTAAGTGCGTGTGGAATGCCTGACATGCATATGACTCCCTTAAGCTTTTGGCAGCTAAGATACCTTTTGCTAAGAAACAACATGAGATTGGAAGGAATTGATACAAATAGATATTCGTGTATGAGATTATCGCCTCGTTCAGAGTTGATCTCAACATTGCTATATCCGTTAATCAAGTTCTTCATGAAAGAGCATGCTGGCGAAGAAAGCTTACTAGCTTCTGACACGTTGTTATGCGGCGAAATCCTGATATTAAAGGCAAGAAAGCTGTGACCCTATAATTAACCTGATAAGCTACTTACTTATCGCTTCGACCCGAATTAGGTCATGTCTGCTTTTCGGGATGAGGAACTTGACCTTCCCCAAAAGGTCGGAGTTCACCATTGTTGCACGGAATTTAACGTTCGTGAAGCCTGCCTGTTCTAGGGAGATCCTCAGGCTTCTTTGTGTAAATGCAACGTGATGTACTTGGTTCTCATTCAGGTGCGAGCCGAGCAAGAAATATCCCTCTGGACCATAGGCACTTTCTATCCCTTCTCCCCTCAGCATCACCCACTTTATCAGAGTGGAGACTCCTGCGAAGTTAGGAACCGTTAGATCCAGAACGCCTCCTTTCTTCAAAACTCGGGAGAATTCCTTGAGAGCGGAGATCACAGCCATTGCAGGTTTAGAGGGAGGTTGCCATAGATGTTCCAGGCATTGAATCGATATGACCTTGTCAAACGTTTCTCCCCTGAATGGTAGTACCGTAGCCTCCGCTACAACATCAGGTCTGACCGCTCTATCTAAATCAACACCTATAGTGCCTCTTTTTATTGAACCACATCCGACATCAAGGGTTTGCAACGTTTCCACTCTTGCATCTACTTCTAAGCCCTACGGCAGACCCGTCCCTCATGCCTTGGAAACACTTCCTCAAATATCGCGTCCTGTGATTTCTAGCACAAAGGGTCACGCAGAATGCTACCTCGCTAAATGCGAAGATCGGAGAGTATGGGAAGTTCTTCAGGGTGAATACATTCTTATAATAGAAATACTCCCGGTTCCAGAAATGTCCATATACTTTGTTTTCGGAGGAAAATCTCGTACTACTTCCAGCGCATTTGTGCCACACAAGCGCAGCAGGTTGGAAGAGCAGTTTATAGCCAAGCTTCCTTATTCTTACGCACAAGTCTGTATCGTCTCTCCAATTAGTTTTATAACTTAGGTCCAAGCCTTTCACCTTTACGACAAGGTCTCTGCGGAATGACGCGTTTGAGCCATGTAGAAACCCGACCTCCCTCGGTAGCAGAGCATCGAAGTTTGTGAAGAACTGCCCCCATGGCGCAATCCTGCCGACTATAAGCATCGATTTAGCCTTTGATATCTGTCCAGAATTTAAGAGCCTCCCCCCTACTCCTCCTACGGTTTCGTCTACATATGCTGTCGTTAGGTTCCTTAACCATTCCTTGTCAACCACGATATCGTCATCTATGTGTATCACTATGTCTCCCAAGGCAAGGCTGAATCCCAGGTTACGGGCCCTTATGGCATCTCTCTGATTTATCTGGATAAACCTCAACTTAGGAGCTTTCGCTGCAAATTCTCTCAGGAATTCCAGCGTCCCATCCGAGGAGTTGTTGTCTATCACAATCACTTCCAAGAGAGAGGATTGCTGCGAACAGCCGAATATGGATTCCAAGCACTCGGCCAGTTCCTTTCTACGGTTTAAGGTTGGGATGATTATAGATGCTTTCATCTCGTTGAAGCTCCTCTTAAGAGGTATAGCGTGGTCTCGATGACCGACGCGAGCAACCTGCTAAGTCTCATTGAGATAAGTATTGGTAGAAACCTCAGCCTATGATTCCATGCAACCATGTCGTCTGTCAGTGAGTATGCCAAAGGGACTGCCAAAACGAATAGGGCTAAAACTGCCGTTGCCAGCGGCCAAAATGGTAAAGAGACAAACATAGCCGTTAAGAACAGAAGCTTCGATATACCGCTGACCCGCGCCCCACCCCTTAGGCTGTTTCTAGCGTATGCCCTGTCCATCGCAAACATCCTCCTATATGTTAAGTGCCCCTTATGGTAGACCTTCAACGAAGGATCCCAGACGGTCTGCATCCCCCTTTGGGCGAGTTCGATAGAGAGCTCAACACATTCTCCGTAGGTCATGTCGCCAAACCTGCAATCCCTCTCGAAGACTTGCCTTCTGAACGCAGCATTTCCCTCTATGAAGCCACGATGAAAGCCGATCCTCTTCTCACTCGACATGAGTTCTCCTCCTCGGACCTTGTCGAGGCCGGATCTACCGCCCTCGTATGTTCCTAGTATACCAAACGCCTCCGGGAATTCATCAAGGTCCTTTTGGAGATGGTAGAGCCACAGATCTGGCGCTATGCAATCTGCGTCTATGAAAGCGACTATCTTGCCTTCAGTGGTCTCTGCGCCAATGTTTCTGGCCGCACCAGCGCTCAACTTACTCGAACTGTGATAGCAACGAACTCCATAATACTCGCATATCTTCTGCGTTTCATCATCGCCACTGTCTACTACTATGATCTCAAATTGTTCACCTGAATGTTGCTGAGTCTGAAGGCTCTTTAGGCAATCCTCGATTGTCAATGCCGATGAGTAGGCTGGAATTATGATGTTCACAGAGGGGTTTAGCATCGTAGATGCATTAGGTTGCTTGGAACATTCCGCGGGTCCATCGGTGGGCGCTTCTCTCAATCTATCACCCCCTTATACCTGAGTGAACAACGTGCCCGATGCTTTCAATACAGCTGTTTGGCTCCTCCTAGCGAGCAGCACGATCTTTACTTCGTCGTAGTAGAACAGATTCAACACCCAAAGGAGGCCAAGAATAAAGGAAATTAGGACCATTTGAAAGAGTTGCAGGAGTCTTTCCCTTTTCAATGGCTATCAGCCATCAGCTTTACCACTTTTGCTATTCGTCTATGTTTGCATATATCTTGTACATAACTTAACATACTCAAGAATTCTTGAAAAGGTACAATACTTATCCGCTCGATAACCTAGGGCAATTGGACGGTCCCGGTTGAAGGTCGCATACTATTCCCCATCGGTGGCAACGACGTACGTTGGCGGAATCGAGACCTTCGTGAGAGAGATGTCAACTCGCCTCTGCCAAGCCGGGATCCAGGTGAGCGTTATAACCGGGTTAGGGGAGATTTCGCCAGATTTTCGTCCTTTCCAGGCATACTTCTCGAATTTGCACTATCTCCCTTTCCTTAGGAGATACCGAATGGGTAACGATAGATTACGCCGCTTCGCCACAAGGCTTGGCCACGAATTAACCCCATACACCTTAGAGTCGTACTCAATGATGCCCTTCGGTGCCTTTCACTTTGCAATACATTCCTACGACATTGTAGCCGTTCATGCCTTCGGTGATATCTTTCTAAGGTTCTGCACAGGACGAACCCCTTTCATTCTCCATTACCACGGCGGCTACGTTTCTAGCCTCCACGCCACACTCTTACAACAGCTGCCTATCTTCTGCATCATTGCATGCAGCAAATATCTTGAACAGCGCCTCCGTCGTCTGGGCATAGAATGCCGCATCGAATGGGTTCATAATGGGGTAGATACTAACTTCTTTAGGCCCGATGCTGGATTACGGGAATGGGCAAGAAAGCACATCGGAGTAGGCGATAGGAAGATGATGCTCTACGTGGGGAGATTCGCTCCTGAGAAGGATGTTGAAAGAGCAATCAAAGCGCTTGCCTTGATAAGGGAAAAGATCGGAACATGCCTCGTTGTTGTGGGCTCAGGGCCTCTTAAGGACTCCTACATCGACCTTGCTAGGAGACTTGGCGTTCTGCACGACCTGATAGTCGCGGAAAATATACCTCAGAGCCTTCTACCAGCCTACTACAACGCAGCGGACGTATTTGTCCTGCCCTCTCCGATGGAACCTTTCGGGATAGTCTTAGTCGAAGCGCAAGCATGCGGCCTACCTATCGTGGCATCGAACTCCGGTGGCGTTCCGGAAGCGGTAATAGATGGCGAGACCGGGATGCTCTTCGAGGCAGGATCGCAGGAAGCGCTTACCTCGAACCTTTTAAAACTCCTTCTATCCGATGAGAAAAGGAACGAGATGGGTCTGAAAGGACGCCAGAAGGGGTGCCATCTTGATTATCTCCGGCCTCGTTCCAACGAGGATCATCCAAGACCCGTGGGTGTTCATTGCTCCTGCCTTGAGTTGAACTATGTCGCCAGTCCATTAGATATCGTTTTTGCACCATGTTCCCTTAATCGATGTCGTGGATATAGTATATCGTGCGAGCATGGGGTTAAGAGATCGCCCGACAATTCCTCGATTTTAACACGGCCAATGGAGTTGCTCGGTTGGATGATGTAAAATTCCTGAGTGGGCTTCTCTATGCCAGGCCCAGTTCATTCAACTTGGCCCGTGTTGGCACTCCTCCTTCATCCCAGCCTCTCAGTTGATAATATTCCTTCAACATCGGCTCCAAGTTCACAACGAGCCCCTTGGCCGGCCCAGTGCGCATCGGCTCCCTGAGGAGCCTCTCGGGCAGCACGTCGTCCTTCGAAGTGAAACCCTCCCTCACGTTGAAGAGCCTCGTCAGATTGTAGACCCTCTCACCGACCCTCTCGATGTTCCTGCTGCTCCTGTATCCTAAGCCTGTGGCGGAATCCACGAGCATCCTGACTTCCTTCAACGTAAGGGCGAAGAAGGCATAGAAACACATCCCAGTTGAGTCGATGACGGCCTTCTCATTCTGCCTGTCAATGACGAGCCTGGCCTTCCCCTCGGTCCTGTGAGGGTTGGCACCTCCGCTGTAGCCCAGTAGCTCCTGTCCAGCAGTATATCCCCTGAGGTGGCATCCCCCTCTGTCCGATGTGGCATATCCAAGGCCCATCCCCTGTGCTGCCCTGGGATCGTATCCCGGTAGCTCGAGGCCCTTCACGTGAAGTGCGAGTTTGAGGTAGACATCATCGTGCCTTTCAGCGGAGAGTCTCTCAGAGATCCTCTTCACCCCATTCTGGAGCAGCGCTCCCACTCCCGTTCCCTTCGATATCCTCTCGACTAGAGCTACCATGGCATCCTGGCTTCCGAATCTGGGCTCAAGCCCGTCAACATCCTCCTCCCTCAACAGCCCCTTCTCGTAGCACTCCATCACATATGCCACTATATTCCCCACGCTTATCGTGTCAACGCCATATAGGTCACAGAGCTCGTTCGCCCTCGCAATGGCGCCCTTTTCGCTTATGCCGCAGAGCGCTCCCAACGACCAGATCGACTCATAATCCGGCCCATCCGTGAATTCGACCCTGTAGGGCCCTTCCTTGACAACGGCTACCTTGCTGCAGGATATCGGGCATCTCCCACAGGCCGTGTCCCTAACCCACAGCTTACGCCACTCAGTTCCCGCTATCTCGGATGCGGACTCGAAGATACCCGTCTGGAAGTTCCTCGTTGGAAGAGCTCCTGTCTCGTTTATCGTCTCGAGGATGTTGTCACTGCCATACCGCGGGAGTTGGCGTGCTGTGACCTCATGCATCCTTATCATCCTATGCGCTATCCATGCGGCCTTCTTGAAGGCCTCCCGATCGTGCACTCCGACTCTCTCGCTTCCGCGAGCGGCTATGGCCTTCAGCCCCTTCGAGCCCATCACGCCCCCAGCCCCTCCTCTGCCCGCAGCCCTCATCTCGCTGAACACCCCAGCTATGGGCGACCCCCTCTCGCCAGCTGGCCCTATGCAGGCGACTCGAAAGCCCTCCCCGAGCATCCTCTTCACCTCCCTCTCGGTCTCGAGCGTCGTCATCCCCCTGAGTCCATCCGCATCCCTCAGATCGACTTCACCATCTTCTATGACCAGCATCGAGAGCTCCTCAGCCGCTCCACTTATGACGAGGGCGTCGAAGCCGGCTTCCTTTAATCCCACTCCGAAGGAGCCGCCGCAGTGACTGTCGAGGAACGTCCCCGTGAGCGGGCTCTTCGTGACAACGCAGAACCTGTTCGCCGTCGGGGCGATTGTGCCCGTCAGCGGAGATGTTGCGAATATCAAGATGTTGTTCGCCGAGAGCGGATCTGTGCCGGGCTTCAGGTTCTGGTAGAGTATGTGAGCGCCAAGACCTTTCCCACCGAGGAAGAGCTCGGCCTCCTCCTCATGAAGCTCCTCGTAAATCTTCTCAGCTCTCGGGAGGTGAAGATGGAGTATCTGGCCAGCGTATCCTCTCCCCTTCAGTCCGTTCACAAGATCACCCCCAGTGCATTCCTTGAACACCACTCGACGCACTCCGGCGCACCTTGACAGAGATCGCATATCTTAACCTTGGAATCGCGAATGGAAACAACTCGAAAGGGACATGCGGTAACGCAATTTCCACAAAGGTCACATCTCTCGGCTTCCCAGACAATATATCCCAAGCTCGACCGGCTTAGCGCCTTCGTCGGACAGGCTGCGATGCACTTCTCGCATTGTGTGCACGTGGCGAGTTTGAATGGCCCCGGCCAATCGCCCTCAACCCTGAGCCTGCTTGCATTCCCATCGTGCTTTCCCTCATGGGAGAAACTGCAGATCGTCGTGCAGATAAGGCAGCCCGAGCACCTCTCGGGATAAACCCTGAGCCTCATGGGCTTGGACAGGGCATCTCCTGCCACAACCTCCCTCACAGTTCTACCGTCGTGCACAACTGCCCTTATGTCCCGTAGCACGCCCGCTGGATCCGAGGCCTGAACGATGTTCCTTCCGAAGACGACGCCAGATCCGCCCACCTCAATGGTCTCAGCTATGACCTCAAGTAGATCCCTCCTGGAGATGGCCCTGTAGCCACCGAGTACCAGGATCGGAATGCCCTCTGCAGCCCGAACGACATCTCCGAACGACTCCGGATCGCCCGTATACGGAACCTTCAGTGCATTTGCACCGGCCTCAACTGCAATCCTCACGGCCGCTGCGACGAGTTCGGAGTTATTTGCCTTGGTGACCCTTGGCCCAAATGGAATGGGTTCGATTATGAGTGGCAACCCAGCCCTCGCGCACTCGGCCGCATATTTCGAGACAAGGGCCAGGTGCTTCGCTTCCTGCCCCTCATCCTCTTGACCTATGAAGAGATATGTTACGGCAGCGTGTGCTCCTAGCTTGAGGGCGTCTCTCGGTGTAGCGATCGAACCGAAGAACGTCTCCCTGACCGGTAGCGTATACGTCCTATCCCTGAAGGTGTTCGTCCAATCTATCCTCACGAGCAGAGAAGGCGCTCCCCTTCCCCTGAATAGATGGCCCATGCTCTCGGCCTGGCCGGGTGATAGGAGTATGGCATCGGGCTTCCCCTCTACGACCCTCTCGAGCGTCTTCTCGAGTTCCAGAACGCCCGGGATCGGGCCAAGCATCATCCCGTGGTCGGCCGCAACCACGACGGCCCGTCCATCCCGTGGGTCGAAGATCCTGTTGAGCCTTATCTCCTGACCCAGGCTCATCCATCATCCCCCGTGAACTAGGCGAATCAATCGCTCGGCCTCGGCTATATTTCCCGGTTCGAGGTACCTCCTACCGAGTAGGAGGCCAGAGCTTCCCGCATCAAGGGCTTCACCTATGACCTGCTTGAGTTCGCAATCCGGCTGTCCCTCGGCCAGCCTCAGTTCGAGGTCGAGGAGCAGAGCTGGGACCTTGACAGCGGTGACTATTCTCTTCATCTCCCCCTCACTCCCAGCATATGGCACTGCCACTATGTCAGCGCCCGTCTCGACCACCATCCTCGATGCCAATGCAAGGCTGTCCGCATAATTCCCCTTCGTGACCCTCTCCCCAACCGGTATCGCTTGAACGAGGAGAGGCATCTCGAGGTTGTCACATTCCCTACATATCGCTGCTACGGCCTCGAAGTTCCTGGCCTCGTATTCATCCTTCTCATATCCAATGAAGAAATAGGCCGTAACCCCCGAGGCGCCTAACATCAGGGCATCCTCAACTGTTGTCAGCAATAGGTGCTCAAGGTGCATCATCGGCAGAGGATGATCGTTTCCACGGAAGGCATTAGTCCAGTCAAGGCTCATGAGCATCGCAGGGGATCCCCTCCCTCTGAAGATCCTAGCGTATTGATTTGCCAAACCTCTGCTCATGATGATGCCATCGACGCCGGATCCTGCAAGCCTCACGAGGGCCTCTTCCAGTCTCTCATCCTGAGATGGTCCGAGCATGATGCCCTGACTCGCTTGGATGATGACGCTCCTCTTGTCGCGCTGGTCCACGAACTCACTTGTCCTCAGGACCTTGCCCGTTCCCATCGGCTTCTCCTTTGATTGGCCCACCATCGATGATTATATCAAGTTTCTCTCCACTCTTGTTAGGCAACCCTCGTAATTTTCGTCGCAAATCCCGTCATCGATGCATCCCGGCACGCTACAATGGCAATCATATGATACAGGCCAAAACTAACGAGCATCGGATGAACACATCGATGAACAGGGACCGCAGCATGTACGAACAAGCCAAGGGATCCCCTTGCCCATTCAGCAACATTCATACGCCACGTAAGACCCACTCGGCACCTCAAGTGAATGACGATAGGTGGACAAGCGTTGCACTCTCACAGAACCTCAGCACTCCTCAAAGGCGCTAGCGCTGGTGTGCTCTTCGGAACGGCTGCTATATTCATACGACTGCTGTATGGCGTTGATTCGTTCGTCATCGTCCTGGGGCGATTGCTCATCGCCTCTTTTGCACTCGCATTCATTCTGCTCGTCATGAGGCCGCGAGTTCAACTGAGAGAGCTAAGGCAACTGAGCCACTTGGTGGCAGTTCTCGGCGTCCTGATCGGATTGCATTTCCTCCTCTTCGTCTCAGCTGTCAAGGACACAACGATCCTCGACGCAACGGTACTCATCAACACAACCCCGATCTTCGCCATGATCTTCTCCGCCGTGCTTTACCGCATACGACCATCGATCACTTCCACACTGGGGATATTCGTTGCCTTCATGGGAATGCTTGCACTTACCATGACCGAGACTTCACTGGGCCTTGTTGGGAACTTGAGGGGCGACATCGAGGCAACCATCGCATCTGTGGTGGAGGGGCTCTACCTGAACATCGGCAAGGGCGTGAGGAGCAGGATACCTGCCCCCGCGGCGATGCTGCCGATCTATCTCGCAGCTACGGTGCTCGTGATCGGAGCCACGAGCGCATGTGGACATAGCGTGTCAGTTCCTCTCGAATCGAGCATCCTTCTCCCCCCTAATCGGCCTAGGCCTCTTGCCTACCGCCTTCGGCCACACCCTCTACTTCTCCTCGCTATCCGACCTGAAGTCGTTCCAAACGGCTACATTGGCATTCCTTGAGCCTATAGTTGCAACTGTGCTCGGTCTCATCCTCTTCGGCGAGACACCGAACATCAAGTTCCTCTTCGGGGCAGCGATAATCCTCCTGGGGACATCCTTGGTGATAAAGGAATAGAAGTCGATCTGGAGCGCCCCGCTGCCGATGCAGTTGATGAACCTTTGCAGGTGAGATGCCCTACAACTCTTTTATAGTGGGAGGTAGATTCTCCGACGACAAAAGATGACGGAATGGGAGAAGCTAATCCCGCGACCGAGGTCCGCATTCCTTCAGGTCAAGTGTCCCGAGTGCGGCAACGAGCAGCTGGTCTTCAGCTCAGCTGCAAACAAGGTCACGTGCAGCGTCTGCAATTATGTCTTGGCTGAACCAACTGGCGGGAAGGCCAAGATTAACGGCGAGATAACTAACATATTGTCATAGGTGAAGTAAATGAGCAAACCCCCCGAATACCCAGAAGTCAACGAAGTCATCGTCGGTAAGGTCACGGACGTAACGAACTATGGCGCGATGCTGACGATCCCGGGCTATTCCGGCAGAGGTTTCCTGCACATATCAGAGCTCCCCGGTAGGGGCTTGCGAACAGTTTCCGAGAAGATCAAGGTCGGTCAGACGATAGCCGTTAAGGTGATGTCGATCGACAGATCGAGGGGCCAGTACAATGTCTCTCTCAAGAGGGTTGGGGATGATGAGTCGAAGGTGAAGCTCAGGGAGTGGAAGGAGACAGAGAGAGCTCACGAGATCGTAATCGAGGCGGCGAAGAGGATCGGTGTAGTGCCCGAGCAATTCCTCTCCGATGTCGAGGCAAAGGCCGAGAGGAGATATGGAACCCTAGCAGAGGCATTGAGGAGAGCTATAGAGAGCGATGAGACGGTTCTGACGAAGATCGGTGTGCTGAAGGAGCAAGCGGATGTGATATGCGATGTCGCGCGGGTGAAAATAAGGAGGAAGAACATCGTCGCCTCGGGGATAGTCGAGGCCACGCTCGTATCTCCGGATGGGGCTACAAGGTTGAAGGATATCTTCCTTAGGGAAATAACCTCAGCCGCCAAAAAGCAGATCGATGTGTCGATAACTTCGATTGGCGCTCCGAGGTACATGGTCCAGGTTAGGGCGAAGACCTCGAAGTTGGCGCAGAGCACGCTGGAGAAAGTCCTCCAATCCAGCGTCTCGAACTTAGAGAAGACCGGCGGGACCGCTAAGATCCTGACCAAACTCTGAGCCTGCCCTCAAAGAAAAATATCGTTGGACTATTAATAAGCGATAGTTCCACCAATTCAATGGCACGGCCTGCCTCACCTTTTTGTGCGTTCACTCGCTCTCTCTCCCCGCTAGTATAAGGTTCCTCTGAAAAGCTAAGGGTCTATGGGAGCATTCGGTGCCCTAGAATATCGTCTGGCCATGAGTTTCTTCTCCAAGAGGGGATCGTCCGGGGAGAACTTCGGCGGGGCGGCGACACGCACCTCTCCCCCGCACCTCGGGCATCTGTCAGTTCGAAGAGTGTAGGCATAACAGGAGCTGCATTTCCTGAGTAGGAACTTCAATCCTAAAGACATGCCCTGAATCCGAAGAGAAGATATAAGGTTGATGTGCGGCAAGGGGCCGGAGTGCTGATAACGAGATGGCGGGCGATTCCTCGAAATTGCTTTCCACCACGCGCATATGGTTGAAGAAGGGCACAAGCCTCCGCAGCCCAATCCTAATCGTGGGATTTCCCGGATTGGGAAAGGTGGGTAAGATTGCATTAAGGTATCTGGTGAGGAGCCTCGGATGCGATCTAGTTGGTCTGTTGACCTCGCCCTGTTTCAGTGCCCACGCCATCGTGACAAAGGATGGTTCGGCCAGATTGGTGAGGGGCGAGCTTTACATGAAGAGGCTTGACTCCGGACAGGACCTTCTCCTGCTGACAGGTGATGAGCACTACGAGGACATAGAGGGGGAGTATGAGGCGTCATTCAAGCTCCTGACATTCTTCAAGAGGAGGGGCGGAAAGATGATCATAACAATCGGTGGACACACCACTCCCTCGGAGACCCCCTCAGCGGTCTTCTGCTTCGCCACGAAGAAGAGCCTCCTCGCTAAGGCGCTCAGTGCCGGCTCTGTACAGGCTGCGACAGGTACCCCGATAGTTGGGATCTCAGGTGTCTTGGTTGGCCTGGCCAAGATAAGGGATATGCCGGCCCTCTGTCTGCTTGGGGAGACACTCGGCCTCATGCCAGATTTTAAGGCCGCCAAGAACGTCCTCGTCGTCCTTACGAAGCTCCTCGGATTTGATGTCGACCTTGCTCCCCTTGAAAGGGGTGCTGACAGTTTGACTGAGGTTGTGAAGGAGCTCGAGAGGAGATACGAGGCACTCGTTCAGGCTCCTCCGCTGAACAAGATAGTCGAGGAGTCCAAGGGACCGGGACCGGATTATGTTGGCTGACGATTGAGAAACATCATGAACTGAGGTCAATTTTCATCGTCGCGAATCTCCTAGTCACTGCCATTCCGTGTCTCGTGTAGAATGAGTAATTCCTCCCACCGCCCCAGGTAAACCACACGTTCTTGCATCCCTTCGCCTGTATCCTCTGAAGGCATCTGTGGAATAAGACGGCCCCGATCCCCTTGCCCCTCATGTCCTCCCTTACCCCGAATGGGCCGAAATGTTCTAGGAGACCGTCGCTGGCACACTGGCAACAGCCCACAACTTCCTCCCCCCTGATGGCTACTACGAAGAGATCTAGTTCCATGGGGTTTCTCTCAAGCGTTTCCCTCGCGACCTCCTCCCATTCCGGAAAGTGCTCACGAAGGAAGAATCGAAGGCCTAGTATGTATCGTGGCTCCAGGTATTTAATGAAGATCTCCTCCTCAAGGTGCCCTTGGATATCCAGTATCTGATCCGGTATACGGTATCCCACGAGTGATCTCCCCATCGAGAGCGAATTCCTGTTCAACTCAACGAAGCCATTCTTACTGAAGAAATCTATTGCCCGCCCATATGCCTCGACATCTACGCCCGGGAAGAAGTATCTCGGCCCTCCCGAAACCATCACGCTCCTCCTTCCAGCTTTAACGTGGATTTCCAGGGCCTTCTGGAGAAGGCTCGTTCCAATCCCCTTCCCCCGATGAATCGGGTCGACGAAGATCACGTTCACGAATGCTTGCTTCTCAGTAGCAGGGGAATAGATGAAGCCAAGTACCTTCCCCCCATCCTCCGCGGATACGAGACACCAGTCGGGATCGAAGTCCCTCTCGAGCGGGATCTTCTCCCTGAAGAGCTCGGGCGTCACTGGATCAGAAGTCAGGCATCTCCCCCAGAGTGAGAGCACCGAATCCTCATCTTTCATCTCGAACTGCCTTATCATCGTAGTAAATCCTGAATAGCACTCGAGCCCTGAGGGATATTATGCTTGTGCAGCCTACTTGATGGCCATGAAGGTAACGGTATCCCATCTTAGCACAGCATAGGCGGGGCTCTCAACCGATCCGGAATTCTCGGCCCTCGTCTCAAATTGTATTTTTATCCCACTCCCGAGGGTATTGGGCCTGATGTCCAGCAGTGTGCCGTTGAGGTAGTGCTTGATCACGTCGCCTTCGATTTCGAACCTCTGCTCCCCAACCGTGGCGTTCCAACTCGTCGAGCCCTGAGAACCGAAGAGTTCGATGACCGCCCCTGCACTGAGTCGTTTGGTCCTAGAGCTGTCTGCCCAGCCGTCAATGGTTGTCGAATTGCTTACATTGAAGTCTATGGACCAACCGGGACCGACCACATCCGAATAGGTATAATTGCCCCTACTCTCGCTACCCGTCACCCCTTGCCGTGATGAGGTCGACACCACGTTCCCAGCTCTTTCGAGATCATAGTGTACCTTGTAGATCAGCACAAGTCCGTAGGTCGATCTGAATACTAATTCGAAGTGGTTGCCCGGATCCACGATGCTCTGACTGGGTTGACCATATTGATTGAAAAATGCACCAAAGACAAGTAACCTCGTCAGCACGGAGTCCCTCTTTGGCAGTGGGATCGTGCTGTTGCCATTGCTGTCCTTCGGCAGAAGACCTTGCGATGCCAACTGACTCCCGAGATTAAAGTCCCCGAACCTCTTAAGTGTCTCATAGTGGTAGAGGTTCTGGAAGGAACTGTTCACGTTCGCCGGCGGGATGTTGTAGCCTATCTCAGCCATCCAGACCCACTTAACCTCGTCACCAACTGGAGGAAGTGTAGTAGTGCCAGTCGTATACTGTATGTCCGTGAAGATGACAACATACGAGACATCGTATTTCCTGAGGAGCGGCAGCGCAATCGTATCGTTCGACATGAAGATCCTCCCTATGACGGCTATCTGGGTTGAGTTGATCGTCGCATTGTCGGCGAGCGACGGCCTCTCGCCCATAGCCGTGATCCAGTAGCCATAGTCCCACCAAGACATGGTCACCGAACCAGGGGGAGTGTTCTCCCTGATCCATGCTACTGCGTCCAACCAGTCAGGTATCTGCTGCTTGACGGGGAGGCTGGCCCCCGCAATCGTCACAGCCACGCCCGCATGATCGAAGGCGAAGTATATTGAGACCCCGGCAAAGACGAGGAGCATGATGATCGTGAGTGCGGCCAGTTCAGGTCCTACGGTGACCTGTCTTCCGCCCTTCTTCCCCCTTCCGGTCTCGAAGGTCGGTGCGCGCCTTCCCCTCTCGAAGGTCTCAAGCGCTGGCTCAGCCAGCTCCACAATGCCCAGGGCTCCCATGACGGCCATGAATGGCGCAAGTATGAGGCCGATCCTGACCATCAGGTCACCGAAGTAGAGGCTTGTTCCCCAAGCGAAAGCGACCATCAGCCTCTCATTCGTTGGGCGCCTCAGCGAGGCAATTATGCCGAAAAATGCGAGCACCGGCAGAAGGCCGTTGTCACCGAATAGGCTGTACCACGTGCTCATCTTGTGCTCCGCTACGCTCTCTATAATCGGAACTTGTAGCCTTGTCAGTGGATCCAGTATCGCCCCAAGCTTTCCGACAAGGACCGTGAAAAGGCCAACCTGGGCTAGGTAAAGTAGTACCACGGCCCCAGCACCTCCTATGCCGAGGAAAAGCCCCAGCTTCGAGGTCCACGTCTCCGAGAGCCTTGAGACCCTCTCCAACATGAGAAGGACGACAGCCACGATGACGGGCACGAAGCCGATGGACGTAATTACGGTGTCCCCAGGTCTAGGCACCTGAAGGGCGATTACGGCTGCCAATCCCTGGGTGATCGAGAAAGCCGGCAGAAGCTCGTCCTTGCTCCTGCCCATGAACATGATGACGACCGGGAAGACCGAGAGAAGCCCTACCTCGTAGATGTAGGCCGTCCAGCTTATGTCGAGATATCCGAGCCAGAGGCCAGCGAGTATGGAGTAGAATATGACCTTACTCTGCGACTGTGGCCTGATGGCCCTGAGGAAAAGCCATGTACAGACCACAATGCTCAGCACCCCTATGGTCTCGTGCTTGAAGAAGCCAAGGTATGTTCTATCTATGTGGCTTCCGCTGAATGCTATGAAGAGGGCGCTGAACAGGCCAGTGGTCCTGCCCCTTACTTCGCGTCCCAGGAAATAGACCGCAAGGGCCGTTACCATCCCCGCGAATGGCGGAAAGTTAATGCACACATCGAGCAGGCTCGCCCTCAAGCCCAGCCAGCTCAAGATCCAGTATATGACCGCCCCGGTCAGGGGAACGCCCGGAGGCGTTGAGCCGGCAGCATCTCTGCCATAAGGATACCAGCTGAGATCATCATGCCAGTTAAAAAAGCCCGTAAGGCCTGAATCTACGATCTTTTGAGCGCACCTGTAGTGCCAGAAGGGGTCGAACTCGGAGAGGTAGACGCCGGATGGAAAATTGATCAACCTAATCGTGAGGGCCAGAATGAGTATCGTAACCAGTGAAGAGTAGTGGATTGCATCGTAGAGGTCGATCTCAGGCCTGGCGGACCAGATCTCCTTAACTCTCTCGCCAAATGGCCCCAGCGGGATGGATGGAAGTCTCAATTGCAGCCCAGCACTTCAACCCCATTGCCCCCTCGGTCCGTTTTAAACCATATCCCCCTCTAGCGTTAGGTCATGTGCCAGAAGTCATCCTGATGCAAATCGATGTGTTTATAGGAAGCGGATGGTTTCAGGCTGTCGCTCATTGAGCTGACCTGCCTTGGAGCCTGCTGAATCCCGTGACCTCGTCCGACGAATAGTGGACATGAAAAAGGAGATGAACGCCATAATACTCGCTCACAACTATCAGAGGGATGACGTACAGGACGTCGCAGATTTCGTCGGCGACTCGCTAGAGCTCTCGAGGAAGGCCGCCAGCACGAATTCGGATGTCATAATATTCTGTGGGGTTCGCTTCATGGCAGAGACGGCCGCGATAGTGAACCCGCAGAAGACCGTCCTGCTGCCGGATATCTCAGCGGGCTGTCCACTTGCTGATATGATAGACGAGAAAAAACTCGATGAATGGAAAAGTGCTCATCCGAAGGCAAAGGTCGTGTGTTACGTCAATAGCTCGGCCGCCGTGAAGGCGATGAGCGATGTCTGCTGCACATCGGCAAATGCTACGAAGATCGTTCAACAGCTCAAGGGCGATGAGATACTCTTTATCCCGGATGAGAATCTTGGCCGCTTCATCTCCTCAAAGACCGGAAAGAGGCTCATCCTCTATCCTGGATTCTGTCCGACCCATCTCAGGCTTATTCCCGAGATGATACTTACTGCCAAGGAAGCATATCCAGGAGCAGGCGTGATGGTTCATCCAGAATGCACGAGCGGCGTTGTGGAGCTAGCGGATGTGGCATTGAGCACATCTCAGATGCTGCGTTATGCAAAGGAGAGCAAAGAAAGGGCGTTTATTGTCGGCACCGAGGCCGGCATAATCCACCGCCTCTCCCTCGAGAGCCCTTCGAAGAGCTTCTACCTCGCATCCCCACTCCTAATATGCCCGAACATGAAGAGGATCACGCTCGCTAAGGTTGCAGAGTGCATGGAGAAGAGAAGATACGTCATAGAGGTGCCAGAGGAGATACGAGTCCCCGCCGCCAGGGCTTTGGAGAAGATGCTATCGGTGAATTAATATTTTGCAGGACTTCATCATTATCGGGAGCGGGATAGCGGGGCTCTACGTCGGGCTTCAGGCGTCGAAGAACTTCGAAGTAACAATACTTACGAAGAGCAGCATCGATGAGTGCAATACCAAGTACGCTCAGGGCGGAATATCGGCGTCGATCGGCGAGGGGGATTCCCCGGAGCTCCACTATAAGGATACGATAGCGGCTGCGGCAGGCCTTGCCGATCAAGAGGCCGTTCGAGTCCTGACCGAGGAGGCCGTGGACAGAATCCGCGACCTCATCAACTATGGCGTCGAGTTCGACACGGTACACGGTGAGATAGCACTGGCAAGGGAAGGCGCACACTCGGTCCCAAGGGTAGTTCATGCAGGAGGCGATGCGACGGGTGCGAGGATAGAGGCTACGATGAGCAACTTGGCAAGGGAGTCAGGCATCAAGATATTGGAGAGGCACCTCGTGAGTGAGCTCCTGGTTCAGAACGGAGTCGCATCAGGTATCAGGGTGATGGACTGTACATCGGGATCGGTGAAGGAGATCGAATCCAAGTGGATAGTACTCGCTACGGGAGGAGCGGGCCAGCTCTTCAAGTATGGTACAAACTCAAGGGTGGCAACAGGAGACGGAGTCGCCCTGGCTTACATGGCCGGAGCAATAGTTGAGAACATGGAGTTCTTCCAGTTCCATCCCACCGTGTTTGCAGTTCCTGGGGCCACACGATTTCTCATATCCGAGGCCGTTAGGGGCGAGGGTGCCATTCTGAGGAATGCCTCCGGGGAGAGATTCATGGGAAGGTATCATCCCCAAGGGGAGTTGGCCTCGAGGGACATAGTCTCTAGGGCAATAGTGACTGAGATGTCGAGGACCGGAGCAAGTTTTGTATATCTGGATCTGACGAGCATTCCGAGGCAAAGGGTCATCACCCGATTCCCGACCATCTATAGATTCTGCCTTGAACATGGCCTGGATATTACAAGGGAGCCAATACCAGTGGCTCCCGCAGCCCACTACATGGTTGGTGGCGTGAAGACAAATCTATGGGGTGAGACAAGCGTGAGGAACCTCTTCGCATGCGGAGAAGTGGCGTGTACTGGCGTGCATGGCGCCAATAGATTGGCCAGTAACTCGTTGCTCGAGGTGCTCGTCTTCGGTAAGAGGGTAGTTGAACGGACCCTTAAGGGAACTTGGGAGTGGGAACATGGCCAACTGAAACCTGGAGATTATATGGCATCGGTTGGACCCCGAAGTTATGCCCCCGAGTCCGTGAAACCAACAGTCGAGGGCCTGCAGGAACTGATGTGGAACTGTGTGGGGATAAAGAGGGATGGTGAAAGGCTTCAGGAAGCCAATGAGGTTCTGGCCAGATGGGCAGCGAGTATTCGCGAAGGGGCAACGGAGGATGAGGGAGTTATTGAATTGGATAAGATGATACTAACTTCTAGGATCATGGCCAGGGCGGCTCTGATAAGGGAGGAGAGTAGGGGCTGCCACTACAGGGAAGATTTCCCGGAGGAGTCCTCCGGCTGGTTGAGGCACATAGCATTTAGACTAGCGAGGGGTTGAGACATGATGCCCGAGATCTGGCTGGAGAGATTGATCAGGGATGCCCTGCAGGAGGACTTGGGTTCTGGCGATGTAACGACATCATCGATCATACCGAACTCGCAGAAGGCAAGGGGGATTGCCCTTGCCAAAAAGTCGGGTATATTGGCCGGGGTCGAGGTCGCAGCCAAGGTCTTCAAGACAACCGATCCTTCGTGCAGTATTACGGTCAAGAAGGAAGATGGCTCACGGATTGGCGGAGGAGATATCGTGATGATGATTGAAGGCCTTGCAGCACCAATGCTCATGGCTGAGCGAGTCGCCTTGAATCTCATGCAGAGGATGAGCGGTATCGCTACTGAGACAGCCAGATACATTGAGGCAACCAGAGGCCTTAAGGTGAGGATCGTGGACACGAGGAAGACAACGCCCGGCCTAAGGATGCTCGAGAAGTATGCTGTTAGAGTGGGTGGGGGCTTCAATCACAGGTTCGGCCTCTACGACGGCGTATTGGTCAAAGACAATCATCTCTCCCTCCTTCGGGGGATGGGCATCACCCTAAAGGAGACCGTTAGGACCTTAAGGACAAAGGTGCCGCACACCTTGAGAGTTGAGGTCGAGGTGCAAGATCTCGCCGAAGTTCGAGAAGCCATTGAAGCTGGCGCCGATGTGATCCTGCTGGACAACATGAAGATCGACGAGATCAAGGCCGCCGTCGAACTCGTGGATCGACGCGCGATCGTAGAGGCCTCAGGTGGCATCACGTTGGACAACGTGAGGACGATAGCGCAGACTGGAGTGGATGTCATATCCATAGGTGCTCTAACGCACTCCGCCCCCTCTCTCGATATAAGCATCGAGATCGAGCCATTATAGTCGGAAGGAATGCCGTATGAGTCCACTCCCACTTATGTGCCATTTCCACACCCCCATACAGAGGCGTAAATCCGACCTAAGTGGCCTTCTTGAGCCTGAAATCAGTCAAGGATACATTCTGAATGAGTTTGTGATACCTTCTGCGGAGGAGCTGGGGGATGGCAGGTAACGCATCAAAAGGCTACAAGATAGTCCTTACCGCTGATGCGACGCTGATGAGCGAGTATAGGGGGAACATGTTCTTCGGCTTCTCTTCGAGCGCCCCCACAGGCTTTGTGCCATCTTGGTTCTATTACAAGTTCGTCTGCCCACCTGTAGGGTCAAATGGGAACGGTGAGGCCCTTTTAGCGCCCTATGCGCTGAGGAAGATCGAGGCGTTCCTGGTCAGGCATTTCGGTAGAGATCAGGTGATAGTAGCTCATCCCAATCACTTGGAGAAGGCCATCGGTGAGGATACGCGAGTCGTAGGGCTCTCAACGATGGATCCATTGGGGATCGGCCCCGTGACATCGACATTCATGGGCCTATTCGGTAGAGAGGCCTACGATGTGGCGAGTTTCAGGAAGCTGATGGATTCGATTGCATCCTATGGCAGGCAATTCAAGGTGGTAGCAGGAGGCCCTGGAGCTTGGCAATTGATAACCGAGGATGGGCTAGAGCAGTACGCCATCGACTCAATAGTGCTTGGCGAGGCGGAGGACGTTATAGTGCCGCTCTTTGAGAAGGCGATAGAGGGAGGCCCTCTGCCGAAGACGGTCGAGTCCAAGTTCGTTGAAAACGTAGACGAAGAGGTGAGGATAGTCAATCCATCGATCTGCGGCTTAGTTGAGATCTCCCGTGGCTGTGGCAGGGGATGCGCTTTCTGTTCCCAAACCATGCGCAAACTGAGGTGCAGGAGCGTTCGTGGCATCATGGAAGAAGTGCAGACGAACATCAGTGCTGGGAAGACTGACGTGATATTCCATTCGGAGGATGCCTTCGCATACAGAGGGAGTGGCATCCATCCGAACTCGGATGCGGTAATGGATCTGTTCAAATCAGTCTCGAAGATGAAGGGCGTGGAGCGCATCAACGTAAGTCACGGATCATATGCCTCCGTCCTCTCGGAGCCAGGATTGCTTGGGAAGATAAGTGGGGTTTTAGGACTTAGCGCCACAGATTGGAAGGGCTATCAGGTTGGTCTGGAGACGGGCAGTCCAAGGCTTCTCAATCGACATATGAGGGGGAAGTGCAAGCCATTCCAACCAGAGGAATGGCAGGACGTAGTGAAGAGAGCAACAGCCATCTCTAACGATGCGGGATGGGTGCCGGTTGCTACTCTCGTGATGGGCCTGCCCGAAGAGAATGAGGAAGACGTGCTGAAGACGCTCGAGTTAATAGACGACCTCTCGGGCATGAGAACGATGTTCTTCCCGCTCTTCTTCGTGCCCATTGGCGCATTGGCGGGCAAAGACTCCTTTGGCACGGAGAAGATGATGCCACTGCACTTTGAGCTCTTCCTCAGGTGCTGGCAAGTGAACCTCAAGCAGTGGCCCAAGGCCTTCGACGATGTCGCCCGTAACCTCAGCTACGGGTGGACCGAGAAGGCAGCACTCAGACAAATCTTCCGCCTATCGGTTTCACTCGCCCGGAGGGGATTAACTTCTAGGATGGACGCCTTGAAGTCGGGCAGGGAGTTCCGAATGGGCTCGAAAAAATACAGGTTTGAGGCTGCATAATGAACGTTGGTCCTGATGCATCATTATTCGAATAGGATTTTAGTACCACCATTTCGACAATACTTCCAGAACATCGGCTCCCTCCGTCCTCACAGTCCTAGTATCCAACTTCTTCATCTGGGACTTCATGGATAGGGTCTCTGCGGAGCTCTTGTCTGCCTCAGTGAACTCGACCTTGAGCTCTACTGGCGACTGCAATCTGTAAGGCTTTATTTCATCTATTCTTGCCAGGGCTGCTTTTGCGCCTTCCTTTATCGACCTTCTCGCCTCGATAGGGGTCATACTTATCGCAGCACCATGGCTAATACCTTCCTTTACAACAACAGTTCCCACTTGAGGGATAATCGACTTTGCCTCCATGCATGCTGCCATATCCCCGGTAACCAAGATCGTCGGCACGCTGAAGTGCCCTGCAACCGCGGCGACTATGCCGAGTTCCCCAATCCTCTTACCATTCATCCAAACGTTCTGTATGGCCGTGTGGCTTTCCGTGTGGCTGAGATGTGCTCGCTCAGTTCCGGCCATCGCGTGCTGACCTATTATGAAGGCAGCATCGAAAGTGCCGTCGACACCCCAAGGCAAGGGCATGGGGCTCCCCCCAAGAAGCTTCACCCTAGGGTCTAATTCGTCGATATTCAATCCACCTGCACCGTGGCCATCTACAACTAGGATTTCGCTGGCACCAGAATCGAACGCCCCCTCCGTCGCAGCGTTGACCTCTTGGGTGAGCAACTTCCTGGAGAGATCGTACCATCTACCCCCTCGGCTGGCATGATCATCGAAGCTAAAGACCCCGGCCACTCCTTCCATATCCGTCATCATCCAGATCTTCATCGTCATCGTCCATGCTTATTCACAGATGCGCTGATTTAAGTTTTAATGAACAGTGCCTAGGACTAGCATGAGTATGAACCCAACATTTTTAAAAAGCAGAAACTCCTCCATTCAAAAAACTCGAAATAATGATCCATTTCCAAGGGCCGAACCTGTGACCTGACTGGATAGGATCTGACCAGCTCGATGAACAGGATCGCGAGATGGCCGACCGGTTTTGAACGACCATATCAAGAATGGCATACATTAAAGAAGGGCTGAGAATGCACAATAGAAGTAACTCGATATCCGGGTTATGACGAGAATTATTGGGATCCAACACCGAGCATGTAACCTGTCTTCCTAGATAACTAGCCTGGTTCCGTAGCCTCATATGTTCTTTGGGATCTTTTCCTTTGCGAATCCATATGTGGCCATCAGTACGCCCAAGGAAAGTGAGCCCAATCCAGCGAACTGGAACTGTTGTCCACCGACACTTTCGATTTTGGCCGAAGTATCCTGGAGCTCGACGGTCACGATCTTACCACTACACCTCCCTACGTTGCTGAGTATCAGATAATACGTTCCACCAGAGTCTGTATGGAACACGTAACTATCTATATGGACTCCATCAACGGATAGAAAGGTCGATATGTTTTCATTTTGAAGCCATTTGTCATAGTTCATCCTGTCCGCTATTTTGATGTCTATGCACCCCTCGCCTGTGGAGACAGCTTCCGGACTAGCATTAGAGGGTAATTCGGTATCAAGAGTCACTATAATCGAGACATTGACTCCTAATGTGAAGTTCAAGCTCTTGAACCCATATGGTTCGATAACCACGTTGTAGATCTGACCCCCCGGGCTGATGACACCAGTGTTACGATACGGTATCCAGAGGAATGCCATGCCCAATAATGCGAGAGCAACTCCTCCAAAGCTCAATAAATCTTTAATTTTTTAACCCTTCAATTGCTTGCTCATTTCAAGGGCCTCCTCTCGCTTTCCATATAAGGATTCATGGTCTGCTTAATTAACATTCAACCTCCGGAGCGAGTAAAAAGCCCAAGAATTTAAAGAGCTGTTAGGAAAAGGGCATGGGCTTCTGCAGGTCTCACATCGATGGCCTTTCTGGGGCCGTGTGGTCTTTGATGGATCTGTGTATCAGAGAACGATTATTTCCTTCCTCGCGTCGTTATTCAATCTGAACGTGATCATCTCGTTTGTTTTTGGAACTCACGTTAATGGCACGAATCCTGTTCTTGCCAACATACGATGTTCAATCCTTCGGGACGATCTATAAAGTTGCCCGTCTGCCCTCAGCGATACAGACTATGTGTCATACGTAGAAGGTGATGTAGCGGAGATCTACAGAGGAGATCTGGCAGATGTTTGGGAAAGAGCTCGTAGAGTATGTAAACGCAACTCCGGAGAACGCACTAAGGTTTTAAGCACTGGAAAGGATGTTCGATACATGAGCGAAGCTGCATCTCACACTGCTGAGCACATATTCGCTGGAACCCTTAGAAAGATGAACCAGGATCTTAGGGTCCATAAGGTTGAGCTCGGGGAAATTAGCTCCGTCTACCTTGATCTTGAATTACTGAACTGGGATATGATTCTGGAGGCTGAGCGAATTGTAAATAAGATAATAAGAGAGGCCAGATCTGTCAGGGTACATACGTTCGGAAGCTTAGAAGAAGCCGAGGGTGAGTTCCCCGGGCTCCGTTCAAGAGAGGAGAGGATCCAAGGTGAGGTCAGGGTCATCGAGATTGAAGGATACGATTATGCAGCATGTACTGGCGCTCACGTCTCGAATACAGCGGAATGCTCTTACTTCCTAGTGTCGGGATTCTCCAGGTCAGGGGAATTTGTTAAGGTCGAGTTCTTGGTTGGTGAGAAAGCAATACTCCGGTCCTTGGAGCTCTGCAAGATTTGCTTCAAGATTGCCGAGATCCTCGGCACAAGCGCGAACAAACTCGAGAAAGTTGCTGAGAACTTAAAGCTCGAATGCTATGCATTGAGAGGAAGGCTCAGGGATGCTACAGATGAAGCTCTGAAGAGGATTGCGCCAGAGGAGCAACTGGGTTTCATGGTTTATTCGACATGCCTTAAGGGCGTTGATGAGAGGGTGATTATGGAAAGGGCGGGAGAGCTGATAGAGGGAGATGCCAGGGCAATAGTCATATTTGGGGTTGAGAATAAATCGAAGTTCTTCATCTTAGCTAGAGGAATCAAAACGTCTTTCGATTGTAGAACGATCCTCAAGGACGCACTTGAGGTGAGGGGATTTAAAGGAGGAGGTAAGCCAAATTTTGCGAGTGGTACAGTCACAGATGGAGTTTGCAGCGATAATGTCGGACTAATAGCAGAGAGGGTGAGGGGTTCACTAGTATCCTAATTCGGCATTTGCATCAATTCTCCTCTTTACTTTTCTCATGTCGGTTATTTACCCCTGATACCGATATGGGAATATACGCTTTATAGAGCTCTTAGTGATATTCATCCAATTCATTCCATTTTGACGACCATGAAGTGACAACCAATATAATCTCGGCATGACACTACTCAACCTAGTGTCGGTGCCGTATCGGAGCGGTGATTTCCCAACAAGACTATAAGTACCCAGAACGATTACTATGTTGGTATGCGCACTTCTACCGCCAAGATTAAGGCCGTGACCCTGGACCTATGGCAGACCCTCATCTTCGATAGGGACGGAGCCAGTGAAGAGAGGAATCTCATCCGCTGCAACAACCTCTCAAAGGCCTTTCGGCAACTTGGCATTGCTGTTTCAGCTGGGCAATTATCCTCGATACTCAAGGAGATGTCCTCTTGGCTGGCAAATGTCTGGGCTTCGGATAAGGAGGTCACGCACTTAGATCACATTCGATTCATACTGGAGAGGGTGTCCGGCGGATCGATTACGATGAGCGATGATCAGCTCGGAATGCTCAGTTCGGCTTACGCATCGCCCATATTCGAATGCCCACCCTACTTGGATCCGGCAGCTCATTACCTCCTGCGATGGTTGAGGGATACGGGCAGGGGGATTGGCCTGATATCCAATGTTGGGATGACACCTGGCTTTGTTCTAAGGCAAGTCCTCCAAAGGAATGGCATTGAGAGTTATTTTGAAGTCATGATCTTTTCCGACGAAGTTGGGATACGTAAACCAGATCGATCCATATTCGGTCAGACTGTGGAAAAGCTGAATGCGAAGCCGGGTGATATAGTACATATAGGCGATGACCTGAGGAGCGATATCTGGGGTGCTAAGAACGCGGGCTTCAGGACCATATTCCTCTCAACGGATGTCGGTCGAGATAAGGTCGCGGAGCGCGATCCCACATCCCTAGTGTATGTGACGAGAGCACTCAGCAGAGGTATGAGGTGTGAAGAAGTAGCTCCCGATAGGATCATAAGCTCCCTCGAGATGGCAATCGAAGCAATTGAGCAACTTGGCTCCTGATCCTTTGGTAGGTCTATTACCCACATCGATGTTCAATAATTTTAATTCGATGTAGAGGTTAAGATCCTCGCCATTCCTATCTCAAGATCCTCTGCGATTATCTTCTACTGCCGTGAGCTCGTCATACTTCAGCAATATTAAAAAGTCCTCTTCATTTATTCGGTGGCATGGCAATTGGGTCCGTCACCATAGGTTTCATTACGCTCGTCATCCAAATAGTGATCCTATTCCTATTGTTGTTGGGTGTCCGATTCGCTTGAAACATAAAGAAGAAATTCGTCAGGCACGGCCAGCTATCGACAATCGTTCATACTAAATACCTTCCTGATACTGTTTGTCATGATTCCTACCTTCCTCGCCCTTTACCCGTTATTCGGAGACTTGCCACTATGGATGATAACCGTTATTTTATTGCACGCAGCCACAGGGGGCACAGCTGCGATACTGGGAGCTGTGCTAGTCTTATCTTGGAGGTTTTTACCTCTCGCAAAAGCTGGGTGCCTTAAGAGAAAGCGGATGATGATGCCTACTTTCCTTATCTGGGCTTTTTCTCTGATTTTAGGCGCCGTGATACGCATAACAATTCTAGGGATTTAATCAAAGATGATCTGATCATCTATTTTGATATGAAGCATATAGATTAATTACATGTTTTACTTGCATCATACCCTATGAATTCTGGCATTCGCATCGGATTTCAAGGATCTCGTTGACAGGTGAATGCTGTGATATTGAAAAAAGGCTTATAAGGTTAAAACCGAACTAATGATCGTCACATCATGACCGATAAAGTGCATTGTGCGCACATATTGGTGAAGACGGAACAGGAAGCCAGGGCAGTACTCGATCAACTTAACAAGGGTTCAAGTTTCGCAAAGCTGGCAATGGAAAAATCACTCTGCCCTTCTAAGAATCGAGGGGGTGACCTGGGGTCATTTGGGAGGGGACAGATGGTACGCGAATTCGAGTTGGCTGCTTTTGCCCTGAAGAAGGGTGAAATTTCCCAGCCGACAAGGACTAAGTTCGGTTGGCATATATTAAGGCGATTAGATTAAGGCGTTGCTTCCAGTGGATATCATTAATCGTGGCTCATTATGCCATTCGGCTATTGCATTATTATACCGCTGATGTCTTAATGGCTCAATCGACCCAACTGCCCGTGGGGTGATGGGACATGGTGCAAAAAAGTACCTCCCGAAAAATTGGCACGATGCAAGAGGGATCGCTTCACGCCTCCCTTAAAACTTGGTATATGATTCCAGGCGACTTGTGTGAGGTTGGCATCGATGGTTACTTGGTGGACATCGTTCGCGGTGAATTACTGATCGAGATCCAAACCCGTAACTTTGCCGCTTTGAAGCAGAAGCTTACATCCCTTACGGAAAATCATCCGATTCTGCTTGTCTATCCCATTTCTCAGGAGAAGTGGATTGTGCATCTGGCGTCCGATGGGTGCACTCCAATCGGACGGAGGCGATCACCGAAGCGTGGAGGCCTTGAACAGCTTTTTTACGAGCTGGTGAGCATTCCGAATTTGGTCCGTAACCCGCGTTTTTCCTTGGAGATCCTGCTTATTCGCGAGGAAGAGTACCGCTGTACTTCCGGTCAAACGCGAAAGGGTTGGATAACCATCGATCGTCATCTAATTAAAGTGTTAGATCGCGTCATCTTCCGTTCTCCCATTGATTATCGTAGCCTCCTTCCAGCTGGGCTCTTGAATCCATTCACTAGCCGCGATCTAGCCAGTGCTTTGCGCCTATCCCATAATCTCGCTCAGAAGATGACATATTGCCTTCGGAGGATGGGTACAATCGAGGTCGTGGGTAAGCGCGGCAACTCCCTCCTCTACGCCTCTTCTCCTGGCAGCGAAGCTTGAGGTGGGAATCACAAAGGGATTGGAGTTTCTACTGTTAGCGATTTATGTGTTCAGAAAGGTCCAAATAATGATGTCCATAGTAAAGTTTTTCTTCTTGCATCGAGGTAAGCAAGCATAATGGGCTAGTGATCGAATGACGGTCATAATAAGGGACGTCAGCGAAGGGAATATAGATGATCTATGTCAGTTGTGTGTAACCGCCGTGAAGAAAGACGATCCAATTTTTATGAGGGGAGTTGAAGTAAAAAGAAAATGGGCGTTTAATACACTCCAAAAATGGGGATCGCTCGCTAAACTGGCCTACGTAGATTCTGTTGTAGTGGGCCTCATCCAATACGAACCCATTCCCGATGAAAAAGTCATCTATATCCATTGCATCTATGTTCCAAAAGAAAGTTACTGGCGAAACTATTGTCCAGCCTAGTTGCTGAAATTAGAGCCCCCAAGTGTTGGTTCGGAAATGAAACAGCACTGGCTCTCGTGACAAAAACATTTCCTGGTGAGCAACAAGGACAATATCCTGCGCGCCTCTTTTTCAAAAATATGGGGTTCAAGCAAGTGGGAGAGAATCCCGACTTCTTATACTTCCCTCTAAGGGAAGGTTTCATCTATCAAACTGCTGAGGAGGAGCAATCCGAGTATATCCCACAGGAAGAAGACAAAGGCAAGGTCTTGATGGTCTATGGCCCTTCATCCTGTCCTTTCTCATACGTATTCCTGAAGAAGGCAGAGCAAGCAATAGAAGAGATCGCTCCTAGCATTCCTATAAAGTGGATGAATAGCGTTGAGGTGCCTGATGAGGTCAAGAAAAGGGGAAACGTAGAAGGATGCATCGTGAATGGAAGGTACATTAGGTCCTTCGTATTAGAGAGGGAAGCTTTTCAGAAAGAAGTAATGGAAGCGTTGAGGACATAATATCGTACAGTTTATTAATTGTGCAAAGGATTGAATGACGATCGAAAATCCTTTCATTTCCTTTTCACGAAGACATAATTTGCAAGATGAGATCCAGATTTGCCACTGATCTCTATTGTCTTGAGCTCCTTTATGTCGAAATATGGCTTGAGAAGGTCTCTCAATTCATCTTCGGAGGAGAAATACAAGACCGTACCTAGCCGGGTTTCCCTATATTTCCTCGAGCCACCAAACTGCGGATCTTTCTCACTGAAGCAAACAGAGAGATATTTTCCCATCGAATTGAGTATCCTATGAACATTTTCGATATATTTCTTTCTCTCCTCCGGAAATATATGATGCAACAACTCCCAGTCATAAGCGAAATCAAAAGTCTCACAAACTTCATCCAGATCACCCAAAACATCCGCAACAAGGAAATTGCATTTAATCCCTTTCTTCTTTGCATTTCGTTTAGCGATCTTTATGGCCGATTCGGAAATATCTATACCTGTGACTTCAAATCCGATGCTGGCAAGGTATATTGCATAATTACCAGTACCGCAGCCCAAATCTATGGTTTTAGAAGGCTTAACTTCTCCACTCTCAACAAGCATGACTAGGGCATCTGGCGGGGTCTCGATGTTCCAGGGAATATCTTCGAGAGGCACATCTCTATAGATCTTATCCATTTCAACCCCTTTCATGGTATTGAGTACATCTTACTCCTTTTATATAGGCGTAGAGTGTTCCCAGCTGAAGTTTCGAACTGCTTATGATTAAGCCAACAAAGATTTGTAATTCGAAGTAACTTTCCTAAAGGCATCGATATACTGATCGAGAAACCCATCTTTTACCTCGATATAGGCGGGTATAGTGAGAACCTTGTCTGAGAGGCCCTCTGCTACGGGGAAGTCGCCCTTCTTGTAAACTCTGAAATCGCTTCCAAGCGGACCCCGGTCATGTCCCCAGAGATCAAACCCTCGCGTGAATATACTTCTGAGGTGCTCCAGTGTCAGATGTGATGCGCTTATGGGGGCTCCCTCTGCATTCATAGCCTCCACGAACTTGCTAATTGACAAACCATCCAGCTGTTCAGAATTATACTTTATTTTAAGGCCACCGTAGAAGCCTGCGGGCTTTGCCTTCTCATAATCGCGTATTGGCTCAATTCCAGGGAGATCCTTCAGTGCTTTGAATACCCTACTCCTGTTCTCGATCCTCCTTCTATTGCGATACTCCAGAGACGATAATGAAACTTTGGCTATGGCGAGGGCGAGGGGATGAGCCCTCCACTTGAGCCCCAGCACCTCAGCGTCAAGCCTCCTATACTCCGGATTTGTAAGCTCCTTTTCAATATCCGTGCGGTGCAAATGGCAGTAGATTAGCTGACGTTCGTAGAACTCCCTGTTATTGGTCGTCACAATTCCACCTTCGCCACCCGAGACGGGCTTCCCGTGCGGATCCGTTCCCTGCAAGCTGAAGCACGTTATGTCGCCGGCATTGCCGATCTTCTTCCCGTCCCATTCTGCTCCTGTGCAGTGGGCGGCATCTTCGACGATTGTGATCCCGTAACGGCGACCTATGGCCATCAGCGAATCCATATCGCATACTTGACCCCAAAGATGTATGGCGTCGATCGCCCTCGTGTGCCTGGTTATTCTCCTTTCCGCATCTTCAGGATCTATGAGCAGCGTTTTTGGGTCGACATCGCAGAAGACTAAGCGAGCACCCATGTGTAGTGCTCCGCAATAGGAACCGATGTAGCCGATTGTTGGTGTGATCACCTCATCGCCAGGCCCAACACCTGCTGCATAGAAGGCGCTTGCAAGGGCTGAAGAACCGTGATCGACGGTCAGACAATAATTCGATCCTATATATTTCCTAAAATCCCCCTCGAAATCCAGGGGCAATCCCTCGCCAGAACCAGATAACAAGCCTTTCTCTATCAAATCATTTACTAATCTCTTCTCTTCTTCCACTGGGCGTTTCCACTGTTCCTCGCTACTGATTGTTATAGCTCGTGGCCCACCGTTAATCGCTAATTTCTCGCCGTTCATTCTCGTATCTATTCACGTCATACTCCAGATATCTATCTTTCTATCTATGCTCAAATCCTTAAGTAGCGCTGATTCCGCTCTCCTTCTGTAGACTACGAATCTCATTTTGAAGTGGGTTGAGTAAAAGTGGTTAGCATGCGTTCATAACATCAAACTTGCTTTCGTATCATTTCATGCTACATTCTAACCACCAAGAATTTCTCTTAACTTCGCTTCCGATTGGCGTCCTTTGGCAGTATGGCAACGGATTTCTATTTTACCCAGCCTCTCGGCCGCTCTGAATTCCTCCCCGCTCCTGGAATGGTAGAGCTCAGAGAGCATACTTAAATCCGCGCGTAAAGTGATGTCCGAATTAAGGGAGAGTTGCCTCTTCAAGTCGATGGAACCGTCTTTCAATATGGTCATCGAAGCGTTGCCAGCATCTGTAATTATGTCGACAATTAATGGCATGAACATCCCAAAGACACTACGATCGATAAAGCTCCTTCTGGCCAATTCTGATTTGATTCCATCCTCGGCCTCTTTTCTTATCCGCGATAGGAGGTTGTCGAAATCGATTGACATAGCAATCCCTTCCAGTCAATTTGTTTGCATAATGAGCAGATATATAAAATCGAGCTCGTTCATATATTCAACCCTATCCCGCATTGAATAAGGTGGCTGCTCCATTAATAGTTGACCAAATCCCCATTATCTACTTAGCCGACAACCTTGATGTCAAACCTTTCCTTCAAGATACCATACATCTGACCTTTATTTGTAATGCAGTCGCATCTCCTCATGGCCCCGTATCGCAAGTATATCCTCTAGGAGCCCCTTAGCTTGTTCTTCGGATCTCGTCCATGGATCCATCATCACGAGCTCAAGGAGACGCTCCCTGCTCCCGCTCTCGTAAGCTTCCAGTTCGATCTCGACAGGTGCGACTCTGTCCCTCAAAATATATTGGATCAGAGGTTTCGGCAATGGGTCTGTCGTAAGATCTTTAAGGATTTCAATGCAAGAATTAAGATTTTTGTTTTTAATAAGGGATTGGCTCCCATCTATGTATTTCTTCTAGTATGATATGGAGCGTGCTTAGGCAATTCGGTCGAGGGTCATTTCGACTTCCTTGTAGTTTGGTTCCATTCCAGGATCATCGGATACCCACTTATAACGCACGATGCCATTTTTATCGAGGACAAAGACTGAGCGCTTTGCAACGCTGTAGTCCTTCAGTCCAGCAAAGTCCTTCAGCTCGATACCGTAAAACTTTATGACATCTCTTGTATAGTCGCTCAACAGTGTGAAGGTAAGCATGTTCTTCTCCGCAAAGCCTTTGTTAGAGAATGGATCATTAACGCTGATCCCGATAACCTGTGCATTCAATTCGTTTAGCTTTGCCATGGAATCGCGAAAGGCGCACATCTCCTTTGTGCAGACGGACGTGAAGGCCCCAGGGAAAAAAGCTAGAACTGTTTTCTTGCCCAAGAACTCACTTAATTTACGAGGTTTTCTATCTGTATCTGGCAGAGTGAAGTCAGGAGCTTTTTTATCAACATCAACCATTTTGGCTTTCTCCTCCTAATTCAGCTATTCCTAATATCATATATATTACAACGGTGCGATATAAATCATAACATTATGCTTAGTGCTAGACGAGGTCACTCGAATGCTGGATCACAAAGGCTTAGACACCAAGCCCTTGATCAAAGATACAGGATCACCATCTCCAATGATGAATTACAGTGAGATAAGCCAAAAAAAGGACCGATACCTTTCAATATCCTCAGCAAGTTATGAGTGCATAAAAATTTTGCTGAATTCTACGTTTATGGCTGCTAAGGATCATGCAAAGGCAAAAAGGATTTTATCCTTGTCCACCATGTGTGGTGTATGCCTTATCCTTTCAGCTTTGATTTGACCCTACTCTCCCAGTCCTTTTTCATGGAGTTGGCGAGGATCTCCGAGAAAAAGGGCCTTCACAGGAGGTTGGGCGAAAGGGCACGATATCTTGTGAAAAAGTTCAGGATTTCGGAGCTGACTGGCCTAGAGCTAGGAGATGCGCTCAAGGTAATAGAGGATATAGTTGACATATACGTTAGGAACCTCGCGCAGAGGAACAGATTCACGAAGTCCGGGAGGAAGGCAGTACTCCTACCTCACTGCTCGAGGAAGAACATGGACAACAGATGTTTGGCGAAATTTGACCCAGATATCTCCTCCTATCGCTGTGGTCACTGCTCAAGCGACTGTCTAGTAGCGCAAGCCACTGACTTGGCTGAGGCAAGGGGGTATGATGTCTACGTTGTGCCAGGTGGATCATGCATCCACAAGATCATCGAGAAACACCACTACGGTGCGATTCTAGGCGTTGCATGTTCTGAAGAGATAAATCTCGCCAAAAATTACCTCAAGATGATGAATGTAGTGGAACAGGGTCTGCCCCTTACAAAGAATGGCTGTGCGAATACGAGATTCAGCATCGAGAGTTTTCAGAATTTACTCTGAACGGATAAGTGAATGTTTTGAGTCAGGTAAATCTTCTAGATAAGGGGTTCTAAGTCCATTTGAAATTAATCGTTGTGTCGGATTTGCATCTTGGATATGAAAATTCTGATAAAATATCTTTTAATAATTTTCTCGAAAACCTCCAACATGATAACGAGGTCACAGATCTGGTATTACTGGGAGACTTATTTGATATGTGGCGAAGGGATTCATCGGGGGTATTCTTAGAAAACCACGACACATTGGAGAAGGTGTTGGACTTGAGGCAAAAGATGAGAGTGCACTATGTCGCTGGAAATCACGACTACCATGTTCTCAAAATGCAAGGCCATTCTTATCCCTTCAACTTCGTTAAAAGCTTGGAACTCACAGACGGAGACTCCAAGTATCGTTTCCTTCATGGCTATGAGTTCGATACGGATCAGAAGGAGACACTAATGGAAGCCTTGTGCCGCGTGATGTCAGACGAGATCGAAAGTGTTGAAAGTCAAGCCTGGTCGACTATGACCCGGGACTTGGGTGATCTTAGATCCATGCTCGCAGATCCGCTCATGAGGGAAAGGAGAAGACAGCAGGGGGGTCTCATGGTCAAACCTGAGATAAGGTTGAAGAACAAATTAAAGGGAATCGAGAGGCATGTGTCTTCGATCGTGCAGCCAGGTGAGATACTCGTGTTCGGACATACACACAGACCATTCATAAATAAGATCGAGACAGTTGCAAACTGCGGTTCTTGGGTGAGCGACTCGCCAATCCACAACACGTACATCGAGCTTTCCAGCGGCAAACCGAGGCTCTTCGCTTTTGGCGGAGAGGAGATACTGGAAAGATCAGAATGCTAGATTCGTATAGAGAGCCACTCAGTGAATATGTACAACGCCTATTATTGTCGCTACTTAGCTTTTGTATCCTCTTGCATGATCCCGAATACATTTCCTTCTGTATCCGCGCAGTACGCCATGTAACCTACTCCTGGGATTGTTGTCTTCTTCTGTACAACTTTTCCCCCAGCCTTCACTACCTTCTTGACGAATCCATCAACCGAGGGCACATCGATGGTATTCCAAGTGCTTCCTCTTTTAACGCGACGCATTATCGCCCCGTTAATGCCCCGCTTTCTGCCCTTGTTCGTCGAGACTAGCCAATAGTCGGCAGGTCCCTTCCACTTATCAATTTTCCATTTGAAGACTTTCTTGTAAAATATTACGGCTCTTTCCGGATCATCGGCGTGGATCTCAAAATGTATAACTCTCGGCAAATTTTTTCCTTCATTTATAACCTCCTCAAAGATATAAAAATGTTTTCAGATAGCTTGTGCAGAGATTTTCCTACTGATCCAAGTATCATTATTGACACATGCCTTCCTTAGTGAAGTACTCAGGATTCGGGGGAAGAAAATTTCGAGGTTGGAACACCAGGAGCACGCAATTTTAACCACTTGAATAGGTACGGATTCCAGTCCTCGAGTTTGTAATATGTTGGAGCCTTCATCATCTTCAATTTTAACAAAAGTGTTATATTTCGAAACAATATTCATGCTTTGAACATCTATGTCTTCCACAGAGACTGAGGTTCAGAAAAACCCAATATTATTGGCAATTGTCCTGAGCTTATTTCTTTCAGTTATAGGCACTATTTGGGTCCAACTTTTACCGAGTTCGCTGGCCAATTTCTATAACTTCGGTCGAGCGATGTGCGCGATGCAGCTGACCGTAGCACCTTTCATAGTCCTGATCTTCGCCGGGCTCATTAACAAGTTCATCATGAAGGGGAGGATGAACTTGACCACCTTTACGTACCTTTACGCCATCTCCATGAGTGGCTCATTTTTCCTGGGCACTTGGATCCCAATGGGGCCGTTCGGGGATATCATCTCCGCCAGGTACAAAAACCCCGACTGGGCGGTGTACATCCCCTCTTTCATGGCCCCGCCAACGGCCATTGCCCAGCAGATCCTCAGCGGAGGTGTCCCGTTGCCATGGGGAGACTGGATGCCTTCAATTCTGTCTAACTGGATAGTGCAGGTCCTCTTCGGGTGGTTCTTCATCGCGACAGCATCGATATTCAGGCGGCTCTGGATCGATGTCGAGAAGGTCCCCTTCCCGCACGCCATGACTGCGCATGAGTTGCTGAGAAGGCTACCTGGCGAGGAGAAGCCAAATAGGAAGAGCCTGTTGGGTCCATTTGCAATCGGTGTATTCTTGGGTATTATCTTCCTATTTCCCATTCTCATGGGAGGACTCTTCCCGTGGTTCCCGGACATCTACGGCTGGCGCGTGAATACGTGCGGCCCAGGTTGGTATGCGATGCCGGGCAATAGCCCCTTGGCGGGAATCGTCGGCTTCGGAACGTTCATGAAGAATCCACTTGCTACTGCCGTAGCATACTTCGCACCACTCTCGATATCCTTCAATGCTTGGTTCTGGTACCTGATCTTCATGGTGTTAATGCAGATCGCGTTCGCCATGGGGTTCTATACAGGCATAGACACGAAAGGTGGTTGCGGCAGGGCGTGGTGTTCACCAAATGGAACTATGGACCCGCCCTATAACTTCCAGATAATCTCCTATGGTGGTGGATTGATGGGCCTGACCTTCATGCAGCTGATACTGAACAGGAACTACGTGGTGGAGACTGTCAAGGCGGCCTTTGGCAGGGTGAGAGGGTACGCGAGATCGAGAAGGACGAGGCGATGAGCTACAGGCTTGCATACGCCCTCTTCACGGTTTGGTTCGTGCTCCTCGTGGTCTTCTTCATGTTCGCGGGGTTGGGTTTGGCTGCCGCTGTCCTGATGCCCATAACCTACTTCGTGATATGGATGGCCAACACTAGGCTCTACGGGCTGGCCGGTGTTCAAGCTCAGGGCGGCAACCACGGCAACGTCTTCTACAGGCTTCTCATGTGGCCGACCGCACCGAATCCTGTAACTCAGGAGTTCGTCATGTCGTCCTACTTCTCCACGCGCGGCATAGACGGAACTGAGTGCATGGGGAGCGGTGTAATCTTCTCGAGCTTCGCATCCTACAAGATGGCGAATCTGACTGGCGTGAATTCAAAGGGGATCTTCAAAGTCATGATGATAGCTGTGCTCATAGCGCCACTGGTGACTATAGTCACATTTCTATGGCTGTCGTACATATATGGTGGCATGAAGTTCTATGTCGGCTCTGTAGTTGTGGGGAGCTCGCAGTTCTTTGGCTACTCGAGCCCGGATAGCTGGATAAGTAAACCAGGGATGGAACCGGTGTTGCCATACGTGCTCCTCGGGATCGCGATCGTCGCCGTGCTGTCAATATTGCACGCGAGGTTCATCTGGTTCCCGTTCGAGCCAATTGGCTTCATAATCGGCACAAGCTGGATATCGGTCCTGTGGGGGTACTGGGGGCCGTTCTTCCTCGCATGGATCCTAAAGACCATAACCATGAGGTTGGGTGGAAGCAAGGCATACGAGAGGTACGGCGTTCCGATCGCTGCGGGTTTCGTATTGGGCTATATGGTGACTGTCCTGATCGGTGGATCCATGGGCATGCTCCGCTTCTTCGTCCCCTATTAGCACACGAATTTTCCTGTATGCTTAACAAGGCTAGGATATATCATGTCTATTAATGAGGCTTGGAGGAATCGAAATGGGTGAGTTGCATTATGTTTCCTGTGAAGTCATTTATCGAAATCGTAAATTTCCCTTAAGATCGCGATGAGGATGCGAAACCTCGTTTCAAACTTCTCTACTCTCTGAAAGATATGCGGAAGAAGTTCTCCAAGAACTTTTTTCCATGTTGGTAGGTTTCTGTGTAAGCTTCGGGGTGAAACTGAGTACTGTAGACCTTTTTGTTTTTATGCTTCATCGATTGTATGTGGCACTCATCAGTAGAAGCAAGTAGCTCGAAGTTCGGGGGAATAGCCCTTACCTCGCAGTAGTGCGCTTCGCGGACAACAAAGGGATTTGGTAAACCCCTGAAGATTGGGTCATCTTTCACGATATTGACAGGATAGAATCCATACTCCTTGAAGTAACCGGGATGGTAATCCGCTAAGTCCGGCTCGCTAGGACGGAGCTTTCGCATTGGTTCGTCTCTCAGTTCGGGAACAGAATGCAAATCAATATTATACATGTAACCAAGCAGTTGGTGGCTTCCACAGATCGCCATAATGGGCACATCGGCTGTCTTGACGACCTCTTCCAATGGATAAAAGGACTTCACATCGAATTCCTCGAAAGAATCCCCAAAACCACCTAAAATGATGGCTTTGGGTTGCAGTTCATCGACCAAAGCACGCGTTACCTGGAGATTGTGCAGGACGAGACATGGTTCACCACTCAGATTTTCGAGGCGTCTCTTCAAATCGAAATGGTCGCCGCTCTTGTCATACGCTTCATCACTTGGAGCTACGACGACATAGATGATCATCGATATCCCTTCCGGTGATATTATTCTAAAGCCCATGCTATATATATTATTTCGATTCAGTCAGTTCTTCAGAATCATAGTCATGATTAGCTAGCTGGGCCTATGCTCTCGCTTCCCACTCTCGCCTTTGGGCGTATCGCCTATCTGAAACTTAGGCGAGTTCGTGAGCCTCAAAAAACTGAGAACAGCATTCCAAGTAATATACCGAGTTCTATTGCTCCATATTTGGCTCAAAATGACCTCC
>Ga0315282_10001698_pt1 | contig 41211 bp, 28 predicted proteins | sample YL17G07_20_MG_FD_203693 | JGI IMG/M metagenome (GOLD analysis project Ga0315282, IMG submission 203693) | Sediment microbial communities from Yellowstone Lake, YNP, Wyoming, USA - YL17G07_20 | ecosystem: Environmental > Aquatic > Freshwater > Lake > Sediment | place: USA: Wyoming | collected...
GCAATTTTCGGACCTTCGATCGGTACCGTGACGACGACCCGGGTTGCTGCCGTCGAGAGCGCGTGGATATTGTCCACGACCCGACGGGGATGAGGAACGTGCTCAAGCACTTCCGAGCAGACAATCACGTCGAAGTCGCCCGGCTCGAACGGAAGCGGCTCTTGTGCATCCGCCTGCTGGAACACGATGTCCGACTGCCGCCGCTCCGCCGCAAGTGCCCTGGCGTCGTCCAAGGCCCTCACGGAGATGTCCACGCCGACTCGCCGACGACACCGCGGGATTTGCACAATAAGGTGTCCGGATTCACAGCCGATCTCAAGCACTGCATCGACCGCCCGTATGTCGGCGAGTCGGATCACCGCCGCAACCCGGGCGTTCTGGATGATGCCTGCAAGCCCCCGACCATAGGGAGTCGGGTGCCTTATGTACATCTCGTCGTTCCATGCCGACAGGTCCCTATTCACGGCCTATCCTGACCTCGGGTTGTGATTCTGTGTTCTGCGCTTCCCGCCGCATCGGCGTGTTCTTTGTGTCCACGTGAGGACGGCAACGAACTGTCTGGAGGAAGGCCCGTACCGCCGATTTCCAGAGTTTCCACCGGACGATGGACGCCTTCCCGGTCCGGCGGCCCCGGTGGGGAACCGGGTAGCTGAGGATTCGCGCCTGTCCCCTCGCCAGCGTCCCCGAGATGATGACGTTCGGCGCAAACGTGTCGTCCGGAATTTGTGCGATGATCTCGTTCAGCAGTCTCGCCCGCATGAGGCGGTAAGGCGTGTTCACGTCCGCAATGCCCTTGCCGAAGAACGTCCGCACCGTCAGTCTTGACACGGCACTGATCAGTCTGCGCCCGACGTTCTGGAGTCGGCCGACGCGGACGCCGAAAAGCGCGTCGTACTGCTCGCGACTTTCCCAGAGAGCCGGGAAATGCCCGACAGGCATTTCGTTGTCGCTGTCGCACTGGAAGACCCAGTCGGCCGTCTCGACGGCCCTGTGATAGCCAATGAGGATTGTCGGCCCGTGACCGCTGTTGGCCTTGTGGACGACCTCGATGCGGCCGTCATCCGCGAACCCGGCGAGGACCTCTTTCGTGCCGTCCGTCGAGCCGTCGTCCAGGACGATCATCTTGAACCGGATGCCGAGTCCGCTCAGAACCCCCAGCCACGAGGTGACGACCTCGGCGATGCACCCTTCTTCGTTGTAGACGGGCATGACGAGTGCCAGGTCGAGGGGCATGAGCGTTTCCCCAAATCACAAGACGGTGGCGGCAGATTCATTCCGCCTTCCAAACCACGACATGAACCGTCACCAGCGGCATACTCGGTGCCTCACGCGCCAGCCACAGCGAGACTGCAGCCCGCATGGACAAGCCCTTATCGCAGGTCCAGCATCGACGGTTGGCTGTCGACGACGACTCAGGACTGATAGGCTAACAGCGTCCAGGATCATGTCTCGGACAAGATTAAGTCATCGGAAGTATAACACTTCGGAGAAATAAAACAAGCGAGTTGGGTTGCTTCAGGGTTAGACGGGAGACGGAGGGTTGGATAGGCGTTGAGGAAGGAGTTCAAGGGTTGGACGGAGGAAAACCCACACGCTTCTGCGATCTTGACGATCGAATGGGACGGTCCGTCGGCAGGGCTCGCCATCGTGCCTTACGATTCTACAGGAGCGGCAAGGTCGTGGAAGCGAGGCTTGAGCGGCGCCCGAGCGTGACGTGTCGATGTGTGGACCTCAGGATCGAGAGCAGCGTGCTTACGCAGCCCGGCTTCCCCTTCGAACGGTCACTGACGGAACAGGTCATCCAGAGACTGCTCGGCGCCCTTGCTGAAATCCTCGCTCAGCGCGGAGGAGGCGTCGGATTCGCCGTCGTGCGGCCGGCTGAGCACCTCGTGCACCGTCTTCGCGGTCTCGCTCGCGTAGAGCCGGACCATGCCGATGGTGGTGGAATCGTCGAAGATGATTCCCAAGAGCAGACGGTCGTCGATGAGCGTCAACTGGATGGAATCCTTCTCGCCCTGATGGAAGAGCACACTGAATTCCTGTTCCCCGAGGAGCTTTGCGGTTTCCTTGGTCGCGGCGAACGTTCCCGCCACGAGTGCCGAAATGCTCTCGACGTTGAGCTCGTCGGCACCCTTGCCACGGTTGGATACCATGTGGCCCTCGACGTCGATCAGCATGGCACGCTTCGCCCGGCTCAGATCGAGCAGTCGGTCCAGCACGTGCTCCAGTGCTTCGATATCCTCCGCATAATAGACTACCCGGCTTTTCTTGAGATCTGCATCACTGGACATCGTTATTCTCCTCAAAGTTCATCCGGCTCAAGAGCAGTTCACCATACCTTCAGCAAGTACAGCGCCACGGCCACGCCGGCCGCAGCCGCAAGCAACATGGCCACGGCTATAACCGAAACCCGGTCAGATCGAGACGGTTTCCGCCGCGATCCGACCGCCGCCGGACCCATCGGCCTTTTCGCTTTCGGGGGAGCAGGGGCTTGCTCCTTGCACCACTGTGCCGCCGGCCTCTTTTCCACAACGCCGGGGGCCTTCGGGGCCTCTTCCCTCTCCACGACGGCCGTCGCCAGAACCACCGGCTCCGAGGGCACGCCGGCCGCCGGAACGCTATCGGCATTCGCGCGGCGCGCGACGAAGCGCATCTCGTGGGCAGCAAGTGGACACGCCTGTGCGGCAGCGCGAACCTCCGCAGCCCGAAGCTCCGCTTCCGAGGACGTCCGGCCCCTGAGCTGGGTTGCGCTGACCGACCTGCAGACCAACGTGCAGATGCACTTCAGCGTGCTGAGCACCCCCTCGCCCCTGCACGCAATGGCCTCGAAACTCGGCGCCCCGCAGAGGTTGATTCTGCGGTTCATCTCCTCCGTCGCAAGGGCGCCGGGCAGGTCACGCTTGTTCCACTGCACCACCACAGGCAGTTCGCGAATGCTGAGGTTGCGTTCGGCCAGGTTATGCTCGAGGTCCTGCCAGCTGTCCATGTTGGCCTGCATGCGGTCGGGAGAGGAGTCGGCCACGAAAACAATGCCGTCCGCTCCCTGCAGCACCAGCTTCCGTGTCGCGCCATAGTAGACCTGGCCGGGAACCGTGTAAATCTGAAACCGGATATCCATGCCAGCCACCTTTCCCAGGTCGAGTGCCATGAAGTCGAAAAACAGCGTCCGGTCCCCCTCCGTCTTGATGGATGTAAGTTCTCCCTTGCGATCGCCCGGCATCTGCTCGTGAATCTTCTGGATGTTGGTGGTCTTGCCCGAGAACCCCGGACCGTAGTACACGATCTTGCAGCTCACTGCTCTGGAGCCGAAATTGATCTGCAACCGTAATCCCTCAGCTGTTCGCAGGTCTGCTGTGGTCGCTAGGTGTTGAGACTGATCAGCTTCTGCAGCTTGTCGACCGTGCTGCGGATGTCGAGCATGGTTGGTCCCAGCGCGATGCTGCTGTCCGTGATCACCAGCAGAAAAACACTTCCCGCGTTGACCATGACGATTTTTCCCCGTGATCCCTCGATCGTCATGAAGTTCAATCCGGTGTCGTCACAGCGTTTCAGCGCCCTCTGCACCGAAATGACCAAGAGCGACCCGATGGCCGCCAGGGTGTCCTGGTTCAGGCCGTCCGAGATGGCCGAAGTGACCACGATGCCGTCATTGGTCATCACGGCACTTCCGATGACACCCACGCTGCGGTTCAGGTTCTCAAGAATTGCTTTCATAGATTTCTCCCACGGCTTCGGCCATCAGGTCGAGACACTGCTGGGTGACGGTGCGGACCTGTGTCATGCTTGAGCCGCTCTTGAAAAGCAGTCCCGCCCACGTGTCGGCGAACATGTGAATCGACAACAGACCCATCGCACTCTTCAACTCGCAGTGCCTGACATGGCCGAGTCCCATGCGGTGACAGGCCTCCGCCGATTTCTCGGCCACTTCCCGCACCACGTGCTCGAGCCCGACGGGATCGAACTCGACCCCTTCCGCCTTGAAGGTGTTCGAGCGGATCTGGTTCTGGACGACTACGCCGGCCACTCCGGGAAGCTCGACCCACATCTTCGCGGTCAGCTCCATAAGGGCGAAAGGGACCATGATGGACTTCATGTGGCGGCGACCGAACGCCGGCGGCTTGGGCAACGCCCAGTCACGACAGTCCACGGCGAACTGACGACGCTCCCAGACCTCGGTGAGACAACGTCCCACGTCGTCGTTCGGCGCCTCGCTGGCGCGCCTCGAACAGTAGCTTCGAAGCTCTTGAATGTAGCGCTGTTCCTCTTCATCGGCACCTTTCCCGTCGAGCGCCGTCAGATGCTCTGCCGCCCGGCCGAAACAGCCGATGCGAGCGTAAAACCCGGCCAGGTACTTCCGCGGCAGCGAGTTCCGAGGATCCAGCCGACACGCCCGTTCGAGACTCTCCAGCGCCTTTTGCCCATCCTCCGGGATTTGGTCTTCCAGATACTGGCGGAGGTAGATTTCACCCAGAATCAGGTGAAGCTCATGACACTCCGGGAACTGTCTGAACGCTGCTGTGATGAATTCGATGGCCTTTTGCCTGTTGTCGGTGTCGGCGAAGGCACGCGCAGCACAAACATGGACCTTTCGCGCCTGTTCGACGACCCGCCGGAGCCCTGCGAGAGTCTCCTGAAGACGACCTTGGCCCAGGAAATGGTTGATATCCTCGAGACTGGAATGTCCCGGAAATCGCTCCAGCGCATCTTGCAGAATCCGCCTGGCCGCGTCCCTTTCGCCCTGCTCGATGAGCGTCTTGACCTTGTTTGCCAACTCGTACACACCCGGCGGTTGGCTGCGACGCAAGCGAAACGCGTCGAGAACCGTTTTCAGACCCTGGAAAGCCATTTTTGCTCCAGTAATTAGGGTTCTTAACCGTTAAGCCTAAAGAAATAATAGGTCTGTGTCGGCCACCTGAGCGGCATAAACCCTATCGGCTGTCTGCGAACCGGACAAAAGCCGTTTTTCCGCCACGGGGAGAGGCTCTTCTGCTTTCGGCGAGTGCTTACTTCCGACCGCGTTACATTCTCGCCCTCGCCGCACCCAGTAACACTCGCGGTATCCCGCATGCGTCCCGTCATAGCCCCGGTCTACACCAGAGGGGGGCCGCGGCCGGGCGTAATAGTCCGGCTGTGAGGGTCGGTTGTATGATCTCCTCAGGGCTCGAAGGCATGAACTGCGCCGTTAGTCGTGGTCACGAGCACCCGGTTCCCGGCCGCTAGCGGGGGCGAGGCCAGCGGACCGGCCAAGGAGCACTGCCAGAGTAGTCTGCCGTCCGAGGGCCTGTAAGCAGACAGCAGGCCATCCGTGGTTCCCACGTAGACCTGCTTACTGTCCGCCGTGAGCCCTGCGCTCACTCTACGGTCGACAGAGACGCACCACACCAACTTGCCGCCCCGTGCACTCACCGCCGTCAACGGACCTTCGCGTCCGGCAAGGAAGACATAGTCGCCATTGGCTGCCGGCGTCGCGACATAGTCATGTGAATCGCTGAAGCGCCAGACCGGCTTTCCTTGGTCCAGAGGAACCGCCGCTATCCCCATATCCTGAAGCGGGACATACAAGATGTTTCCCAGACACCCCATCCCCCCTGTCACCGGACGGCCCGGCCGCCATTTCCAGCCCGCGCTTGCCGTTCTCAGGTCAAACGCCTGAAGGGCGTGGTCGTCGGTCCCGTAATAGAGCACGTCTCCCACAATCAGTGTGGAACCCCGAATGGGACGAGGCAGCTTCAGGCGACGAACCACGACACCTTGGTCCGGATCGACGTGCTCGGCCGTCCCGTCCGGGTGCAGTAACACCACCAGTCCCTCGGAAGCGAGCCAAGCCGGCGGCGCCACAAGCAGCCCCTGTCCAGGAAGTCGCCACAGCGGCTCACCCGTGGCGGACGAAAATGCCAGAAGCGAGCCGTCCATGACGGCTACAAACAGACGCTCTTGTACGACCAGCGGAGCGCTGAGGTACTCCCCAGGCATGATGTCCAGCCGTCGCTCCCACAGCGGCTGTCCTGTCTGAAGGGAAAGTGCGTAAAGCCTGCCCTGACGGGTGCTGACATAACAGGTCGTTCCCCAAACCCGCACGGGCTGGTCGATGGCCCCTTCACCCCGAAACGTCCAGAGCGGACGGCGGGTGTGAATCAGTTCAGCACGGAGGACCGCACCGTCCGTCTCCGGCGAGAGCTTTACCGGCGTATCGGCGAAGCCCGGGCACCTGAGCACCAGAGTGCCGACTTCGCCCACCCGGCGGTGAAGCAGCAGAGGGGTTGTGCCGACGAACTCGCCGCCACGCAGTACTCCGGCGCCGGGAGGTTCGCTTTCGAGAACAACCGGCAGCTTGACGTCGTCATGGTCAAAGAGTCGTGGGGAACGCTCGCGTGCGGCCAAGTAGCTTCGGAGGGCCGGCGGGTATCGTTGGGCGGCTTCGAGTGCACGGGCCTCGGCAAGGAGCTTTCCGTAGTCGTCCTTCTCCGCGCGCAGACGGCGAATGTGCTCCCCGGCCTGTTCGGCAACGTCCTCCGTCAACGCGACTTCCGTCAGTTTCTGGTAGGCGCGGATGGCTCCTTCCAGGTCGAGTTCCCGTTCAGCGCGCTCCGCCTCCTCGACAAGCCGCTGCTCCGCCTGCTGCATCATCCCCGCCTGGTTCTGTTGCTGTCTTCCGATCAGGGCGATCTGCCGCCGGGCCCCGGCCGAAGCACCCGTGTGAGGGTAAGCGCTCAGGATGCCCCTGTAGGCTTCGACGGCCTTGTCAAAGTCCTTCTCCAGGAGCAGCTTATCCGCGAGGACCGTGGTCCGTTCCAGGGCCTGTCGGGCCACGTGCTCGCGATACACGACGAACCCGGCCACCGCCGGCACCGCAAGGACCGCCAGAACCGCCGCTGCACGGAGGACCCAAGTCCCCAAAGGATGAAGCCGATGTCTCAGCAGATAGTCCAGCTCCTTTTGGGCCTCGGTGAGCTTGCGGTCCAGACTGAGCGCTTTGCGGTAGAACCGCAGGGCCTCACGGCTCCTGCCCCCATAGCGGAACTGGTTGGCGGCGAGACAGTACATGCGGGCGGCGCTGACGGGACTGCCGTGGGACTCCAACATCCGACCGAGCTGGAGAAGATCCTCCGTCCTGGTGACCGTGAAGGTGCCGAGGTACCGCAGCATGCGTCCGGCCGTACGCGTGTCGTGTCGCCGTTCGTAGAGTTCCAGAAGCAGAAGTGCCAGAGGGAGTGCCTGCTGAAAATCCTTATGCGGGTCGAGCAGCTCCAGCCGGCGCTCGTAGCTGTAAGGAACGTCCGGGAAGTCATCACGGACCTGGTCGAGCATGCGCTCGACCTGTGAGGTGAGCTTCTCGCCGACGAGGTGACGCAGGACGACGTCGAGGTTCTTTCTTGCCTGGTCCTCGTCGGGTGCACGGAGGAACATCGTTCCGATCTCATAGCGGAGTCCGAGGTGGTCTCCACAGCACGCTGCGGCCCTGAGAAGCAGCTTCCGTGCACGTTCGGTTGCGGAAGCTTCGAGCGCGGCGGCCGCAAGGTCGACCAGCTCTCTGGCGTCGGCAAGCTTCACGACGCCGGCGCCGAGCAGGGCGTGGATGCACTCGTAGACGTCGAACTTCGAGCGCCCGAGAACTTCCACCATCTGCTCCACCGACAAGGTTCCGTCGGCCAGGTCCAGCAGAGCGGAGGCGACCTCGCTCTCGGAAAGCTCGCCGGTGAGCGCGACGTCCGGTGAAGTCTTCAGAGGCACGGCGTGTTCCGACGTGATGACCTGACGGATGCGCTGCCATTCGTCCGCCCGACGAGCCGCCTCCATAATGATCGCTTCGGGGTTGAAGGACGGTGTGCGTGAATAGCTGCGCCCCGCCTCGATGGGACGTTCACCCCCCTCGTGAAATTTGAAACGGGCGTCCTGCCACGTCAGGATGTGAAAGAGCTCCTCGCGGAGCTGATAGGCGAGTGCGTCTTCCACCTGCTCGGGACGGGCAGCCCCCAGGTCACACAGGATCTCCCCCAGAGGAAGTGGAAAGGCTCTCTGTCTCTCGAGTGCGAGGTTCAGCACCTTCTCATCGATGATGCCGCGGGCGAGCAGGATTTGTCCGAGGAGACGGCTGGCGCGGCTCGTGTCGAACAAGAGCGTGATCCCCTCCGGGCCGAAGTACAACTTCCGTTCGGTCCCGCCCCGGCTCACTACCAGCACGCCGCGCCGGCCAGTCGATGACAACAGATGAAAGATGTCGGGCAGATCGCAGGCCCCGAGCACGCCCTCAAGCTTCATGACACTTCCCCGAGATACACGCTTCCACCAGGATGAAGCCCTCTATCGTGAGAAAACCATGACATGGAGGGGGTACAGAGGGTTTCCATCCCCCTCTATTACCTTATAATCGAACATTCCGGGGGATTCCTGCACACCAATAGAGAGACGGTATCCGGGAATTTCCGACGGATTGTGCGCAAGAACGAGCGCTGGCCGCCGCAGGGAGATGGCACACTTGCAGCCACGGGGAACTTACGGGGCGGATTTCTTATCGGACTTGGAGGACAATCTGAAGGAACGGCTTAAGGCGGTGGTGCCGGGATAGGAATGATGAGTTTCGGGCCGGCGGCAAGTTTCTCATCTCACAGCCCATAGACTGTCTCAAGACTCTGACGACGTGCAACTGCTCCTCACATCCCTGAGCGCTTGGGCGGTACTGACCCAGACCGTTCGGCTCCGGCGCCATTCGCCTCGAAAGAGCCTCTTGAGGTAACGGAGGCACCCCCTGACAAGAATCGGAACGCTGGGGCTGGGGGCGTACTTCTGGAAGAGTCTAACCTCGGACTGCGTCACAAGAGCATCCCGAAGAACCCATTGTTCCCTGAAGCTCGCGCCTTCCTTGTGATAGATGACCGCATTCTCCGCGACCGCCAATTTCCAGCCCCCTCGGCGGAGGCGAAAGCACAAGTCGATATCCTCACAATACATGAAGAAGCCTTCGTCAAACAATCCGACCTGCCGCAGTGCCTGGGCGCGGATCAGCATGCTGGCCGCAGTAAGATAGCCCAGCCGCTCCGGCTCGACGCGGTGCCTGAGATGCCCCCCCCACCCCGATGCAAGGCTGATCCGGCCGCCGCCCCAGACTCGGAGACTCGTTCGGTGAGTCATGTCGTAGATCTGGCATCCGACCACCCCGACGGAGGCGTCCTCTTCCGCCGTCGTGACGAGGTGACGCAGGGCGTCGGGTGCGACGACGGTGTCATTGTTCAAGAGCCACACGTAGTCAATGTTGTCGGTGAGAGCCCGTCGAATCCCGGTGTTGCTTCCTGCGGCAAACCCCCCATTTGCTTCTCTTTCGAGGATTTCCAGGTGGGGGAACTCCTTTCGCAAGTGCGCAACGGAATCGTCCGCCGAATGATTGTCCACGACCAGAACACGAACGGTCGGATAATCGATGCGTCCCACGGAACGCAAGCACTCGGACGTGTCGGCCAACCCATTGTAGTTCAGCACGATAATGGCCACGCGCGGGCTATTGACAATCTTGGGTAACGTTGAATACAATTCCATCACAGGTGCAACTCCCCCTTTAACGGATAACGGTCACTATAGATGCTGATCACGGAAATGTCCAGCCCCCCTGTGGAAATACTGTTGTTGACCTGCAACCGACGGCCCCATCTGCAAGAACTGTTGAATTCGCTCCTTGCGCAGAAATATCCGAACTGGAGGATCATCGCCCGGGACAACGGTTCGTCCGACGGCTCGTTCGATGGCCTGGCCGAGTTTCAGCGCCGGTATCCAGAACGGATGGACCTGCAGACGGACGACCGCCGGGTGAACCTGGGGCCGGTTGAAGGATTTGCCAGGCTGCTCATGGTCAGCACCGCGCCCTATTCGATGTTCTGCGATTGCGACGATGTGTGGCTGCCGGAGAAAGTCGACCGCACCCTGTCTTGTATGACGCGGTTGGAGAAGTGCTTCTCGCCCGATACTCCGCTGCTTGTCCATACGGAGTTGCGGGTGGTGAATGCATCGTTGGCAACCATCGCCGATTCCTTCTTCAGGCATCAGGGGCTGCACCCGCGGCCGGGACGTTCTCTGAACCGGCTGTTGGTCCAGAACCATGTCACCGGCTGCACCGTAGCGATCAACAAGCCGTTGCGTGATCTGTCACTGCCTATCCCGACTGAGGCGATCATGCACGATTGGTGGCTGGCGCTCGTGGCCGCCGCGTTCGGTCATATCGCCTTCGTTTCGGAACCGACGATCCTGTACCGTCAGCACGGGCAGAATACACTCGGCGCCAGGGAGTGGAACGCACGGTACGTGCTTCGAAAAATGCTGACGTTCTACGACACTCGGGACTTCCAGCGGTCGCTGGACACGACCGTCGCGCAAGCCGGGAAATTCCTGGAACGGTACGAGAACCGGCTTGACCGGACTCAGCAGCGGGTCGTGCGGGCCTATACGTCCCTTCCTGAAGCGGGCTGGTTTGCGCGGAGAATACGGATTCTTCGCTGCGGACTGCTCAAACATGGACTGATTCGTAATATTCGCTGGCTGCTGCAAGCCTAGACCGGCAGGCGGAACGGGAGAGCGGCACAATCTCCGGACATCGTCTTGCAGCAACTCTCACTGCGTCCCACTACTTTCGCGCTGCATATCCAATCCCCGTGTTCACGAGTCGCCGCATTTCCCAAATCGTCGCCCGCAACATCCACACAAGAAACGCGACGCCTCCCAGAGAAACACGAAGAAAGCGCGACAGAACCGTGATGCGGAAAGATCGCCTCCCTGGCGAACTGCGTGATAGACGATACCTGAGGTGCTTGAGCACCGCCGCGCGGTGCCACCGGTTGCACACGAAGCCCCCGCCATGCTCGTTGTAGCACAGTACTTGCTTGGCTCGAAGACAGAAACCCATGAGCTTGAGTTTCCAGAAATCTGGCTCGCCCGTTACGCAAATGACGACGGTATCATACGCATTCCGCCTCATCCGGCGGATGAACCCGAGTTTATCGTTCCGGTCGACCAGAAAGAACCGCTGAGTGTGGTCAGGGCTGAGATAAGGGAGGCAGTAATCATGTATCGCCACGTGGATCTCGGCGCCCCCAAACCGCTCTTGTACGGCCCTGAGAATATCAAGAAACAGGCCTGGTGACCCGGATTGCGCGACCAGTACGCGCTTGACTCGCTCTGTCGGCCAGTTGGTGTTCCAGGTGCGCAATGCCTCGCGCAGTAACTTCATTGCTCGCAGCATGGAGAGCTCTTCCTGCGGATTGCCTGAACATAACATTCGGTGACCTGGTCCACAATGGTCTTCCAGTCGTACTTGTCTTCCACGAGTTGTCGGCCCGCCACGCTGATTCTGTGGCGGAGGCCGGCATCGTTGAGCAACCGGACTATGCATTCGGAAAATGCCTCGGGACTATCCGCTAGAAGAACATCTTCGCCATCCGACAGAGCAATCCCTTCGGCACCCACACTGGTGGAAACCACCGGCACGCCGTAGGCTAAAGCCTCAAGAATCTTGATGCGGGTGCCGGACCCTGTCAAGATTGGAACCAATGCGACGGCACTCGACTGATAACAGACGCGCAGATCGTCTGCGTAGCCGAGCATCCGAATCCCAGGGCGTGTCCCCAGACGCAGAACCGACTCGGGCATGTGACTGCCCACGATCAAGAGTGACGCATCAGGGACCGCACGTCGCACGTTGTCCCACACCCTCTGGCAGAACCAGTGAATCCCTTCCACGTTGGGCGGATGTCGAAAGCTCCCGACAAAAAGAAGGGCGTTGCCATTCGAACGAGTGGGATTCACCGGAGAGATCCCGGAGGTGTCAATGCCATTGGGGAACACGGTGACGTTAATGGCACGTGAATACGAACGCAGAAGCCGGGCTTCCTTCTCCGACATGGTGAACACAAGATCAAAGCGGCTGCATTCACTGAGCTCAGAGGCCAACGTCTCCGCCCAGTTGGCCAGAGCGACCAGTTTCACACCCAGCGACCGAGCGTTCCGAAACGTGCGCCATCGGCTTACGAAGGATACTTCGACTTCGGCGAGCGAGGTGACCGAGGAGCACTTCTCCGGCACATACTGGGCCATTTGCGGCCATTCGCTGTGGATCACGTCGAAGTCGTGCGAGTCCAGGACGCTTTGCACTCTGGAGGCCATTTCCGAGACACGAAATTCGCACCATGGGTCTGCTGCCGGCAGAAAACGCCGTCCGTCCGGCCGCCGCATCACCAGGTGAACCTCGGAGCAGACGGCTTTCAGGGCCGCTTCGTGTGCGAACTCGTCCCAACGCTCCACGAAGGAGATCAGCACCACGTCGTGGCGACGAGACAGGAACTTCACGGCATTGTAAACTCGCTGCGCTCCACCATGCGAGGGGGGATACGGCATGTAGGGACACAGGATGAGCACCCGCAAACGGTCGGACGACTTGGGAGCCGGCCGTTTCAGCTCCAGGCCGCGGTGCATGAGGTTCGGAGCTGAGACCGACAGCGTGTCCTCCGTGCCCAGACCCTCCAGCGACTGTTCTCGCCAGCGCGCCGCCAGCCAGAGCGGAAGTCGAGGCAGTGTATACAGCAGGTCGGAGAATTCCACTCCACGTCCCGCGAGGGCGGCGTGCAGAAGCGTCGCCGTTCCGCGCCCGACGTACCACCGCAACTGGGATCCGTCCAGGTTCTTCCATACGAACCGTCCGGCATTGCGCCGGATGAACGTGTCGGGGCCTTCCCGGGCGAACATGCGCCCCGTCGTCTGGCGGTGCATATGCACCACTTTGCTTTCCGGTATGAACAGGGTGGGCCACCGCCGCCGCCATGCGCGGAAGGAGAGGTCGGCATCCTCCACGTAGCACGGACGATATCCCGCATCGAACCCACCCAGGGCCAGAAACTTGGCCCGGTTGAAGGCGGACGAACCGCCGCCGGCGTAGCCGACGTGCCGAGGCCACTCCCCTTCTTCCGGGATCGCCGTGTGCTCGAACCCGATTTTCCCGTTGGCAAATTGAATCCGCGTGTGGCCGGTCTCGCCGCCGGTCCTGACGCCCCCGGGCATCTGAATGTGGCTGGTGGCGGCAAAGATGTGGGGATGCCTGCGGTGTGCCTCCAAGAGCGGCCCCAGAAAATCGGGTTCAACGATCATGTCGTTATTGAGCAGCACCACGATGTCTTTCTTTGCACACCTGACACCGATGTTGTTCCCCTCAGAGAAACCGAGGTTCCTCCCGTTTTCGACAACGATCACGCTCGGGAAGTTTGACCGAATGTGCTCCACGGTTCCGTCGGTGCTGCCATTGTCAACGACGATCACCTCGTGCTCACCACCGCCGACGCGGACCGCCTCCATCACACGCGGCAAGGACTGCGCGAGGAGGTCACGTCCGTTCCAAGTGACGATGACAATGCTAGCGCTGTCGGCATTCGGCGGCTCTTCCGCGGCCGGACCGCGGCGGCGGAAGCGACGACACACGCGATCGCCAAGCAGCGCGACTGCCGCTCCGATCCACAGGCAGGGCAAGAGCACGAGCGTAACGGGCAGGAGAACCAAGGTTTTCAGGATTCGCATACGTTCCGACTCTCGGATTCGCTCTCGGCAGCGGTTTTCCCGTTGAATCAGCGCGAGGCTCTCTTGTCCCGGCTGAGCCTTGCGATGACCGTGTTTTTCTCCTCGACCTCGCGCTGCAATGCCAGAATCCGCTCGATGCGTTCATGCAGCTCGTGATCCAGCGCTGCCGCCCAGGCGTTCTTCTCTTCCACTTCACGCTGCAGGGCCTGGATGCGCTGAATGTGTCGCGCGACCTCCGCTTCCAGATACCGAATGGCCTGACCGCGGCGCTCGTTGTCAGCCTGTGTCTCGGCCTCACGCGCCTGGAGGTCGCCGGCACTCCTACGCAGCAGGCCGGGTTCTCGTTCCATCGCGGTCAATGCCTGGCCGGCGCGTCGCAGATTGCTTTCCGCACGCAGCATGCGGTCGTGGAGCAGCACGGTCAGCCTAACGGTCGCCACCATGGCTGTCGCGAGATCAGGCTGGTCGCCGATGCGTCGCGCTACGGCCGCCGCCGTGTCATCGCTGCTGAAGCTCCGCCACTTGACCTGCTCAGGCGCTTTGAGCATCGCCGGAGGTGACAGGACTTCGGCCAACACCTTCCGATCGTCCGCCCACCGAACCGCCTCGGCCTCCAAGTCCTCGAGCGCCCAGATCACCGCGTCGAGCTCGCCCGGCTGGTCCAAGGCAGTCGGTGAAAGGCGCACGTGAATCCGATCGCGTTGCGGCTCCGCCCAGCGTTCCTCGGCGTCCGGGCCGGCATGTATCGTGCAGCCGCGCGGCAGCGCGATTTCTTTCCATGCCGGGGCCTCCTCCGCGGAGCACGCCAGGAACCACCGCTTCACGCGGCGGACGCGGGCCAGCCGCGACGCAAGCTCCCTCGCCTTGGGACTTGCCGCGACCTCTTCGGCCGCGATCAGAGCATGGACGTCACGGTTCCGGACGAAATCCAGGAGGAGCTGGATGTCCTGCTCCCGACATAGAATCCACGCAGCCTCGTCCACGAGCAGGCGGTTCACGACCAGCTTCGGCCACGGCCGTCGCAGGAGTGCCCAGTCCATATGCTCCGAGACCACGCCTCTTTCCTCGGCCAGCTCCCAGACCTGTGTGCCCGGGAACGGCGTAAGCACATTGATATCGGCCTGGTCAATCTTGCCCTCGCGGATATTGCCGTGGATGAAATCGTAGGTCTTGCGGAGTGCGGCCTTCGTCTCGCCAGGGGCACCCTTGATGAAGGACAGGCCGACCATGATCCCTGCCGCGGAGAACAGGTCCACCGCACGCTGATTCGAGACCGGGGAAGCCGAGGCGCCCTTCAGGTAACTCAGCACCTGCTCATCGTGTGACTCGGCGCCGAACGTGGTACGCGTCACGTGGAGTGACGTAAGCAATTCCACCATCTCCGGCGTGACCAGTTCCGCCCGCACCGCACAGGAGAACTCCATGCGGCCGTGCCAGGGCTCGCTTTTCGCAAGCCGGCAGATTTCTGCAAGGCGCTGGAGATCGGCCATGAACAGGTCATCGAAGAAGTGCACACGGCAGGTGCCGTACCGCTCATGAAGAAGCCGGATCTCCTCAACGACATATGCCGGGCTGAAGGCCCGGAACTTCCGCCAGTGGACCGTGGAGGAGCAGAAGGTGCATTTGAACGGGCAGCCTCTGGAGGTGAACAGGTAGGTCTCCTCGCCCTGGTACCGCAGCACTTCGCGATCGGGATGCGGTATCCGGTCCAGCGGGTCAATCAGCGGGCGAAGCGGGGTGCACGTCGTGCTTCCCCGCTTGTTGCGGAAGGCGATCCCGAGCACATCCTGGAGGTCTTCTGCCGGGAGACCGCCCGTCCGGCCGAACACGCGAAGGAGCTCAACCAGCGTTTCTTCGCCCTCGCCCAGGATGGCGACATCCATGAAAGAATCGAGCGTCTGAGGCAGCGCGGTGATGTGAGGACCGCCAATCAGCACCGGAATGTGAAGGTGCGTCTTGACGTTCCGCGCCAGACGGATGGCCTCACCATAGTCCTGGGAGACCGCCGATATGCCGACCAGATCGGCCGGGGACCGTTCCAGCTCCTCCGGGGTGTTTGCCACACGGACCTCGAGGTCGGGGATTTCGCGACGTGCGAAGGCGGCCAGGTAAGCGAATCCCAGGTTCGCCCAGAAATTCAGGTCCTCCGGCTGCGTGGCGGCGATGAGACAGAGCTTCATGGCTTGAGCGCTCCCAGCGTTTTCTTGAGCAAGGCCAGAAGTCCAGGCGACGACATGGTCCACCAGTGCGGGGGGATCGGCAGCAGCTCGGCGGGGCCGGCCGGCACCGCCTTCGCCAGGTCGCGCAGGAAGAGGCGCTCGGCGTGCGAGGGAATGTCCTCCAGATGTTCCGAAGCCCCGTAGAAGCCGGCTTTCAGCCCCGCAGCCTCCAGTGCCGCCTTCACCGCCAGGCCGGTCGTCCGACCCTGATCCATCTCGCGCCGCACCACGGAGACCCCCTTCTCCGAGAGCACGCATACCGGCTCGTAGGGGACGCCGGCAAGGGGACCGCAGGGGCCGAGCGTCATGTCCATGTCATTCGCCAGGTGATGCTGGACGGTGCGAATGGCCGTCTCCGCGGAACACGGCCGCGCGCCCACTCGGACGTGCGCCACGTGGTCATAACGCTCGTTCAGCTCCGGGGCGCGCGGGCGGTCCTTGTCGAAGGGGTTTATCCATCCCAGTCCGAGTTGCTTGGCAAGCGTCTCCGCCCGGGCGGGATCGGTTTCACTCGCGGGCACCAGGAGGACCGCGTCGAAGAACTTCCGCTCCGCCAGGAGCCGCACAAATTCATCACGGGCGTTGTCCCCCACGGGCGGATCAGGCTCTTCCAGATGCAGCACAGCCAGCAGTTTCAGTGCCCCCCACGAAAGACGCTTTTGCACGTGCGGCGTCAACAGGTCGAGCGCCAGGAACTCGTCCTTCGGCATGCGTTCGTTCATGAACTGCTTTTCCCAGGGCCGCTTCAGCTCGTCCCAGTCCATGTCCTCCGACACCAGTCCTCGCGAAAGCGCCATCTCCCACACCGCCGTGCCCGGGAACGGCGTCAGGACGTTGACATCCGCCTGGTCGATCTTTCGATCCTGGGCATTGCGCAGGATGAAGTCATAGGTGGCGCACACGTCCTCGCGCGTCTCCATCGGCGAACCCTTGATGAAGGAGAGGCCTACCTTGATCCCGTGCCTGTGCAGCAGGTCCACGGCCCGCTGGTTGAATTCCGGACTGACCTTGTCGCGCTTGAGGAAGCTGAGGATCGGCGCGGAGTTCGACTCGGCTCCAAACGTGACACGCCGGATCCCCATCGCCTGCATGAGCTGAATCAGTTCCTCGTCCACAAGGTCCGCCCTTACGGCACAGGAGAAGTCCAGCTTGCCCTGGAGGCCCTCGGCCTTGAGCAGCTCCACAATCCGCCGCAGCCGGGGGCGGTTGACGACGAAGATGTCGTCGAAGAAGTGCATGCCGCCCACGACGTACCCGTGGACGAGTTCCTTGATCTCCTGGACGACGTATTCCGCCGAGAAACAGCGGTATTTCCCGGCCCAGTGCAGGCGTGAAGCGCAGAAGCGGCATCGGTACGGGCACCCACGGGAAGTGAACATGTATGTTTTCCCGCCCATGTATCCCAGCGCCGCCCGGTCCGGCGTAGGAAGCACGTCCAGATCCGGAATCAGCTCGCGGTCCGAAGAAAGCTCCGGGCGGCCCTCCCTCCGGTAGACCAGTCCGTGGATGCGAGCCAGGTCGTCGGGCGCCAAGACCCGCTTTTCGCCAAACAGCGTCGCCAGTTCCAGGACCGTCTGCTCCCCCTCTCCACGCACCCCCACATCGAACTCCGGCGGAAGCGACTGCGGTAAAGCGGTGATGTGAACGCCGCCGAGGAGGATGGGCACATGGATCGCCTCGCGCACGCGCCGGGCGTAACGACGGGCGCAGTTCATGTCCAGCGTGGTGGCGGATATGCCCACGAGGTCCGGCTTGCGGCCGATCAGCCGCTCGATGCTGCTCTCGAAAGCGCAGCGGACGGGCGCACCGTGCTTGCGAAGATAGGAAATGATGTACCCTATGCCCAGCGGCTCATAACAGGTCAACTCGCCTTCCCCCACCGCCTGGATCAGCCCGAATGTGAAGTTACGACTCAATGCTTCCTCCTTCTCCCTTTCCCACGGCGTCCCTGTAGTGCTGCACCACCTCGGGCATCGGTCCGAGGGCCATGACGCGGCCTTGGTGCAGCCAGATGCCCCGGCGGCACAGCGCCGCCAAGGTGGCCAGGTCGTGCGAGGCAAAGAGAATTGTCTTTCCCTGCGCCTGGAACTCCCTGATCCTGGGGAAGCAGCGATGCTGAAAGGCCTCGTCGCCGACGCCCAGTACCTCGTCAATCAGGAAGATGTCCGGGTCCGCGTGGGCCGCCACGGAAAAACCCAGCCTCATGAACATCCCGGCCGAGTAATGACGAACCGGGGCGTCGATGAACCTCCCCAGGCCCGAGAACTCCACGATCTCTTCCTCTCTCTGCACGATTTCGCGCCGGGTCATCCCCAGCACCAGGCCGTTCAGGAGGATGTTCTCGCGTCCGGTCAGGTCCGTGTGGAAACCGGTCCCGAGCTCCAGGAGCGCCGTCACCCGGCCCGTCGTCGCCACGTGCCCTCGGGACGGGGCGTACACGCCCGCCACGAGTTTGAGGAGGCTGGACTTGCCGGAGCCATTGGCCCCGATGATCCCGAACGTCTCTCCGGGACTCACCTCGAGGGTGAGACCCTCCAGTGCGGCAAAGCTCTCCGCGTGAAGGCGTCGCCTGCGCAGGACACGCATCACGCGGCCCTTGAGGGTCATGGCCTGCTCAAACGGCGTCGAGAAGAGGAGCGTGGCGTCCATTAGCTGCACGGAGCCTTTGTCCACCTAGACCTCCTTGGCGAACCCGGGCTCCCAGAGCGCGAAGACGAGCCATGCCACGGGTAGCCCGATGACCGCCCAGAGCAGCACGTATCCGATGTCCCAAGCCGGGGGCAACGCTTCGCCCAGCAGGGCTGCACGGTACAACTCCAGCAGAGGCACCATCGGGTTGATCCGGTAGAAACCCATGTACTCCGGCGGGACCATGGAGACCGGGTAGAATACCGGGGATACGTACATCCACAGCATCAGCAAGATGTTCAGCATCTGGCCGACGTCGCGGCAGAAGACGTTCAGGGTGGCCAGGAAGAGTCCCAGTCCGAGCACGAACGCCAGTTCCAGCACGATGGCCAGCGGCAGCAAAGCGAACTGTGCCGTAACCGGCCGGCCCATCCAGAAGAGGAACGGCAGAAAAACCGTGAGCGACAGCAGGAAGTGCACGAGGTTCGCCAGTACCACGGAGACCGGCAGCACGGCCCGCGCAAAGCACGCCTTCTTGATGAGCGCCTCGTGGGAGGGGAAGACGTTGGCCGATTCGCTCAATACGTTGGCCAAGAAGAGCCACGGCAGGAAGCCCGCCAGGAAGAAGAGAGGATAGTCCTTGATGCCGAACCGAAGCAGAAAGGAGAACACCAGGGTGAAGATGCACATCACGAGGAGCGGGTTCAGCAGCGACCAGAAGAACCCCAGCATGGCACGTCGGTACCGAAGACGCAGGTTGGCGACGGTCAGGGCCAACAGCAGCTCCCTGGCCCTGAAGACGCCCGACACCGTGGCCCGCATGGAGGACGAGTCGTGCGTCGTCGGCACGGAAACCATCTTTCGTAACCTCAACAAGTCCGAGCTGTGGTCACCTGACAACCCAATTTCCGGGCAAGGCGCATTGGAGGCGCTCACCGGAAGTCGGCCGCACGTCCATTGGAGATCACGGCCCTTCGGGGCCGGGTTATTCGTAGTCTGTCTCGCACACGACCGTAGTCGTCTCGGCAGTCAGGTAGAGCGGCCAGGGGCGTCGATACCGGATAGTACCTTCTTTCTTCCCGACCGCAACAACATCCTGGCCGCGCCAGGTCGTCGGATAGCCGGTCTTTTCCAGGAGTGCGAACGTTTCCTCCAGGACCGGCGTGCTCCATCGCAGTGGCCAGACGTTGAACGTATCGAAGAAATCGATTCCGAATCCTCCTGCGACGAGAAGAAGCTGAATCTCCGCGGGCGTATATTCGCGATGGTGACCTTTCTCCGCGTAGGCGGAGCACGTGAAAGGATGGTCCCCCCCATGCTCAAGGAGGCTCTTCACCGCGTCCAGTCTTGCGACGTTGGGGGTGGTGACGACGAGGCTCCCGCCCATCTTGAGCACCCGATTTGCCTCCGAGACCGTGAACATGGGGTCCAGGAGCAGGTGCTCGATCAATTCGGCCACGATGACCACGTCGAAGAAGCCGTCTTCGTACGGGAAGCGGTCCTTTTCGGCGTCAAACATGTCGACTCGGTCAACCAGCAGTGGAGGACTCCCCTGGGCCGGTGCGAGCACCGGCCTCAGTTCGACGTCACTGGAACCGCGGCTGGGCCGCTGCGCCGGCACGAGCATCGGGTTCAGTTGGATATCCCCGTGATGCTGCTCCCACAACGGGAGGTACGTTCGGAGCAAGAGCGACCAGATGGGTGAATACCCGATGTTGAGAACGCGCAAGGGACCGGGGCCGATCCGATTCTGCAGTATCCGCGCGGTGGCGGCATAGCGCCGTGCGTTCATCTTGTAGTAGGAGGTCTGCTGCGAGTTGTTGCCCCATATGCCGGTTGCCTGTTCCACCACAAACACCCGCATCGCTTCCCCCTCACTGTCCAAGGCGGATATCTCCACCGCTGCTCGCCTGAGCCGCTCCCGTTCGCTCGGGGAAGGTGCGCGTATATCCACTACGATCTCATGCGTTGTCGGCCCCTGGGCCTCAAACCATCCCTCCTCGCTCACAAGAGTCAGTTGAAGGACAAATGTGCCTTCCGTGGAAGGCGGCACAACTGATAGAAAGAGAATGGCCTCGCCGCCGGGTGGGAAGTCCGCAAGGATGGGAGCCCTGGCCCCGTCGTCCCAGACGACAAAATTCCCGGACAATTCCTTCCAATGGTACGCCAGGCTCACGTTGCCCACGGAATGCGCCAGCATCCCCTTCAGAGTCGTGGAGCCGGCGTTGCGGATGGCCGCCATCACGTGGTGCTTTGCCGAGGGAGCCATCACCTGGGGGCAAACAACAGTCTTGTACTCGACAGAGCAAGATCCACTCATATCAATTCCCTTCGATCCTACGATGCTTGATACGGACAGGTGCTTCATTTTTCCAGATGAAGCGGTGCATGTTGGGGGTTATCTTATGTATCCAAGACCTCGCAGGACGTTGACTTCCTCCGGGGACAACGTCTTGACGTCCCCGGGTGTGACGGCCGCCGGTGCGTAGTGTTCGAAACTCGACAGCCAGTCGTTCAGCACTTTCTGGAGTCTCCTCACGGTCTCCGGCTCGTTGGCCGCCAGGTTGCGGCTTTCGAACGGGTCTTTGGCGAGGTCGTACAGTTCAACGGTCCCGTCCGAGCATCGGATCAGCTTCATGTCGCCGAGCCGCACGGACCTCAGCCTCCGGAGGAACCGTTCGAAATCAAGCGTCGGGTACCTGACACTGCACTCTCCGACAGGCTGCACCCAGGGTGACAGGTATTCCGAGAAACAGGGGCGCAGCCTGCCGTTCTCCAGTCGAAGCAGACTTTCCGAGTTGTGTGCAGACGTTTTCTGCCACTGGACCCCCGCGGCATCAAGAATCGTGGCGTAAATGTCGTGACTCTGCACGATGTTGTTGTCCTCGCCGGCCTGGAAGTGATCGTCCCATTTCACGATGAGAGGCACGTGAACCAGCGGTTCGTAAAGCGCATACTGGTGTTCCATCAGGTGGTGTTCGCCGAGGTGCTCGCCGTGGTCCGATGTGATGATGATGAGCATGTTCCTGTCCAGACCGTTCGATCGAAGGAACTTGAGCAGTTTCCCCACCTTGCGGTCGACGTAAGCCACCCTTTCGTCGTAGAGTGTTTCCCACTCGAGTATTTCCTTGGGCGGAAGCATGTCCTGCCCGGTCATCATGTAGTCTGAGATCAATTCAAACTGGCGCTTGTCTTCCCACTTTGTCACGAGTTCGGGTGCGGTCCACTTGAGCCGATGCCGCGTGGGAACGTCGTACTGGTGAACGTCAATGTAGTTCAAGAACATGAAAAAGGGCTTATCCGGACGGTATTGATTCCTGAACCATTCTCCGAGCTGCCTGTGCATGGACGGCGTGTAAGACAGCCACTCCCTGCATTCCAGCACTTCCCAGACCAGTGTTTCGGCCACCGTCGGGGTGAGGGCCGGGTGCCTTCTCGGAACGAAATTCCAGAAGAGCTCGAATCCTCTGTCCAGCCCACGGGCTGATGAAACCGAAGCATTCGACGAAAGTCCGACGGTCTGATAGCCAGCGGCCTTCAGTTTTTCCGCAAGGGTTTCGAATTTCGCCTCCAGATTGTGGTGGCTCATCCTGACGCCATGCGCGCTGCACGGGAGTCCCGTGAAGAGTGACGCATGTGAGGGGAGCGTCCAGCAGGACGGTGACACGGCATTGCTGTAGATGCGGGCCGTCGCCGCGAAGGCGTCGATGTTCGGCGTCGTCTTCCGCTCATACCCGTAACAGGACATGTGGTCCGCCCGCAGCATGTCGAGAACGATGAGCAGGACGTTCGGCCGCTGGCTCCGGCTCGGTGGAACCGTGGCGGGAAACGCGGGTTTGGACTCTTCCGTGAACGTCCAGGCGGCACTGGTTCCCCACGAGAGCACAAGGACAACCACAAGAACGGTCGCCGTGGTCTTTGACCGGGTGCGCAGCAGCAGAAGAGCCAGACCATACAATGCCGCGAAGCTTAGGCCGGCCACGACCACGGTTTCTACGATGTATTTGACGGCACCCGGTCCGTACACCTCCCGGGCGTCACGTGCCACGGTCGGTGAGCCCACAGAAACGAAGACACCGGCTGCCCAGACCATCAGCAACACCCACACCATCGCTCGGTCGAGGGTCAGCGAGATCCTTCTTGCCAGTCGAAGAAGAAGTCCAACCAAGGCGCCCGTGACGAGCAGCACCGGCACCAGCACGGTAACCGAGAAGGCGATTTGGTTCAGCGGGTCAAAGGCCGACCTGAACGCTCTCAGAGCCGGGTTCAAAGGGTCGGCCACGGAGACGAGCATAGCCAGCACCGCTCCCACGAGTGCCCCTGTGGCGGCGGATCGTCCCCAACCCGGAAGGGAAGCCTGTTCCCGCCCATCTCTCGTCAAGGGGACCTCCTTTCCGATGCAGTTCCTCCTGTTTGCATCGCCGCCTCCGGCCCACCCGCCGTGACAACCCGGCATTGGGACATACATGTGCGCGCGTCAGAAGATGGGGTGTTCCGGTCTCTCCGAAAAAGGTGCGACCTTCTTGGCCAGACCGTAGACGCGCTGCATGGGGGGGGTCCTCTCCGGAAAACACAGGAACTCGTGGCGTACGATCTGCATCCCGCAACTGCCCAGCACGGATCCGAGACAGGCGAGATTCGGAATGAACCAGCTGTCGCCGTCCTTCCATCGGCCTGGGGCCATGATCGCGAGCGGCACCTCGCTCTTGCCCAGTGAAGTCACATCAATGTCGACCGGCTTGCCCGACAGGGTCTCCGCGTAGTTCAGCAGGCATTCCCCCTCGAAGTACAGGAGTCCCCCCTGCACCAGGACGGCCGAGATCTTCTCGAAGCCCAGCATCGGGTACTTGAGGTGATAGTACACCCCCTTGAAGCAGATCAGATCCTGCTTGTCCTTGACGACCTTCGGGTTATGAGCCCAACAACTTCGTTTTTCGCAAGTTATTGGCCTACCCGGACTTACGACTTAACCCCATGTCACGCAGGTGTTTCCGAAATCTCCATGTGCAACATGTGCACCATGTTGAGCACGAGTTTTGCTACAATTTGCTACATTGGCCCCTGCAAGTCAACCTGAAAGTTGACGAGCAGTATACGCGTCATTCGCTCTGGTCCGGTCCGATGATCAGTGGAAAGCAATCAGTGCCCTTCGTGGTCAGCAACAGTTCACGGCAGAAGCACCCCTCGAACACGCCCGCCGGGAGCAAAGCGACCAGCCCGAACTGCCCTGGGAGCCTTGAGCGGCCCGAAGCCCTTCCCAAATCGGCACTTGACTGTGCCGAAATCGGGGGTATACTACCGTTCCCTTGGCGGGGGGGCGGTGCCCGAGCCCCTGCAAGATCGTGGAGAATCTCCAAACGGGCCGGTGGCGTATCCCTGACGGTGGGCATGGGTATCCGGAGGGCTGCAATGAGAGTCTCGACATCCCCCTCTCCCCTAACCCCACACCCCCTTTGGTTCCCCGCGTGCGGGAGGGCGGGATCGAATTTCCTATCAGTTTATGATAGTCTGCAACGCTGATCTCTGTCCGGCTTTAGTAACTAAGACCGCCTAAAAGAATGAGATTACAGATGCTCTACAAATCGCCAGCAAATCAGGATGCAGCCAATCGTCAGAAACGCCTCGTGGATGTCGGCTCGGCGCTCGTACCTCACCCGCAGCCGCCGGAATTGGCGCAGCCACGACAGCGTCCGTTCCACCACCCACCGGTAGATGCCCAGCCCGCTCCCGTGCGGCGCATCCCGTTCAGGAATCACCGGCTGGATGCCCCGCGAGCGAAGCTCGCGAGCATGCGGCTTGCTGGCATACCCCCGGTCGCCCTGAGTCGCATCAGGCCGTTGCCGGGGACGTCCGACCTTGCCCCGCACCGGCGGAATCGCGTCCACCAACGGCAGCAGTTGCGTCACGTCGTGGGCGTTCGCTCCAGTCAGAATCGCGGCGAGCGGGACGCCTTGGGCGTCCGTGATGAGATGGTGTTTGCTGCCCGCTTTCGCACGATCCGTGGGATTGGGACCCGTTTTCGCCCCCCAAAAACCGCGCGTAGCGAGGCGCTGTCCGCCACGGCCCGCGACCAGTCGATCCCATCCGCCTGTTGCAGTTTGACCAGGCAAATCCTGTGCAGTTTCCCCCAGAGACCTTCCTGTTTCCATTCGGTCAGGTGGTTCCAGCACGTCATCCCGCAGCCGCACCCCATCTCCTGGGGCAAGTCCTCCCACGGGATGCCGGTCCGCAGTACAAACAGGATCCCGGTGAGCACCTTCCGATGGTCCGCCGCAAGACGCCCCGGATACCGGAATCGCCTCGGGTGCGGCGGAATCAGCGGCGCGATCTCGTCCCACAACTCGTCCGGCAACAGTTCTCTGGCCATGTGTTTTCCCCCCTCTGGAATTGGGCCTACACAGGTCAGATCGGCACTTTTCAGCCACGGAAACAGTTCATTCTTTTAGGCGGTCTAACTCTTTCGACAACAGGCATCTGTCCATAGTTGTTAGCAGGTTTGAATTGGCTAAAGATGATCCGTTAAATGTTATCAACGTGATGAGGCTGCCTAACGATGGAGAACCATAAACACGTCGAAATCTGTAATGTCGATCAGTGGCGTGGTCCTTCAGCCCGGCACGGCCAATCTGACCAGTTCCTGTCCTTGCTTATCCCCTTTATTGAAGAGCTTGGTCGCGCTCGGCGGGTGGAACTGAAGATAACTGCTGAAATGTGTACATGGGATTGGAAACAATGGGAGATGCGATATGTATATCAGCATATTAGCGACGTGTGTCACAAAATGGTTTGTGATATCGGCGGCTTCCTTAACCCATTGCTTCGACTATTTGCCATGAAGTCTGGCATATGCCATATGTACGATCTGAGCCTACCTGACGAGGCATTAATATCACCGTTGGCTTATAATGACCTGATTAAGTACGAACGGCACGATGTGTGTTCTCTGGTTTGCCCGGACGACACTTTCGACGTCGTCTATTCAATATCTACGCTTGAGCATGTCGCTAATAAGCATTCAGCGCTTTCAGAAATGATCCGAGTAACGAAACCTGGTGGCCTCGTTATATGCACATGCGATGCACTTTTCCACGACCTTGATTATCAATTGGAAGATCCCTTTTTCTCGGGCATTCCACTCAATGAAGGTGCGATTGCAGGCCTCTTAGGGGTGGCTATTCATTTGCCAGATAAAGACCAGTGTTGGGATGTATGGAAAAAGGATAGTGTCTATATGAGCCTTCTCGCCAGGTGGTCGGATTGGCCATTTGCGTTCCAACGTGAATATACTGCCCTGGGATTTGTGTTGCGAGTTAAGAGTAAACCTGGCAGAAAAGCAGAAACTGATTACAACCTTGGTCCGGTAGCAACCTTTGATTCCGCACACTCAGCGTGTCAGCATTTGGTGTGGGGTTTTTATAACGTTGAGCCATATGGTGGGCGGTTTACACGAAAGGTAGCCCGTCTTAAGCTTAAGTATGATGCAGAGCAACATAAGTACTTTTATCTAAAAGGGTTCTATCCAAGCTTGGCGAGAAGAGCTAATGTTTTGCGTATTGCGTTTGGAGGCAGGACGGTAGTCAATATTCCCTTGATGGGGTCGGATCAAATTCTTGACTTATGCGTTGCACTGCCAACCAATTTAGTATCTGGGACCATATTTGTAGACTTGGAGGTAGAGAATAGTGTAACTGCGGGTGGTGCACATGAGCGGTTGCTTGGATTTGTGGTGCATGAATGCGGATTTACTCCGGTGCTTCCGTCGGGAACTGTTGGCGTCTTGCACGTAAGCCATTGACATGATATGAGATAGCCCTCTTTCTTTGAACAACCATTTTCACCGAGGGCCTTCTCATGTCGCGTCCCAACTGCCCCAATCCTGCCTGCCGCCACTACGGCCAGCCCAGGAGGGGCAACATCGTTCGTCACGGCTTCTTCCCACTGGGTCGGGCTCGCCGTCGCAGGTTCGGATGTCCAGGGCCTTCAGCCCCCGCAGGTCTCTCGATATGCCGGCCATGTCGAGGAGCGCCGGGGCGTTGAACTCGAACTGTCCCGGCGTGGCAATTCCCGGGAGAATCTCGAATCGGTGATACCACTTTCGGGTGTTGATCAACCGCAGCGCCTCTTCGCCACTCATCGGCCGTCTGCCCATGTTCCTCTCCTCTTAAGCCTGTGTCATGAACACCCTACTCATATCCATTCCGTTCTATCCTCGAGTACTGATGCGCACAGGTGCTTCCTGTTTCCGGATGGAGCGACGTGTTCGAATGCGCGGGTAAGCCTTCAGCCATGATCGCCCATCCCACAGGTGCAGAAGTATGAGCAAGTCTCGTGCCGGTTGGGATTGGAGAATATCGCCGATGACTGGAGCGGTGCCCGGCCGCGATGGAAAGGAGCGGGCTGGAGACTAGTCGCCTTTCCGCTGGATAATCCCGGTCACGATGAGCAGGGCGACGAGTCCCGACGCCAGCGCGGCGAAGCCGAGCATCGGGTACTTCCCGATGAGCATCTCCCCGACGCCCAGAAGCATGGCGTAGACGCTGAAGCAGCCGAGGAGCACCCCGACGATATTGAGCTTCCAGCCGCTCCCCGCGTCAAAGGGCGGACGTTTCACCGGTCCCCACCAGCCGCCCGGACGGACCTTCTCGTAGAACTTCTCGAGGTGCTCGGTGCTCTCCGGCTTGGTAAGGAAGGTGACGATGAGCCAGCAAGCCGTGGTCAATCCCACTGAGACCGGCAGCCGCCAGACGCCGAAGAGGAAAGGCAGTGCCGCCTCGCATCCCGTGGGGGCACACCGGTCCAGGAGATAGAACCCCACCGCCACCACGAAGGAGCCGACCATCCCGGCCACCTCGGACCAGGCGTTGATGCGCCACCAGTACCACCTCAATATGTAGATGGCGCCGGTCCCCGCGCCCACCTGGAGCATGATCTGGAAGGTCTGCTGTGCGTTCTGAAAAGCGAAGGCCAGTGCAGTGCCCATAATCATCAGCACCACCGTGGAGAGCCGGGCCATGGTCACGTGATGACGCTCACTCGCGGTGGGGCGCAGGAAGCGACGGTAGAAATCGTTGATGACGTAGGAGGCGCCCCAGTTGAGATGGGTGTCTATGGTGGACATATAGGCCGCGGCCAGCGAGGCCAGCATCATCCCCAGCAGTCCGTGGGGAAGGAAACGCATCATCACCGGGTAGGCGATGTCGTTCTTGACAATCTGGTCCGGGATCTCCGCGGGCAGCACAGCGCGCAGCGCCCCCAGGCTGGGGAAGACGATCATGGAGGCCAAGGCCACGACGATCCACGGCCAGGGGCGGAGGGCGTAGTGTGCCACCTGGAAGATGAGCGTGGCCTTCATGGCCCCGGACTCGGTGGGCGTAGCCAGCATGCGCTGCGCGATGTACCCCCCTCCTCCGGGCTCGGCGCCGGGATACCACGTCGACCACCACTGCACCGCGAAGGGAATAAAAAAGAGCGGGATCCAGACGCCGGGATTGCTGAAGTCCGGGAGCAGACTCAGGGCGGAGACGTCCAGCTTCTCCACCACCTTGCTCAAGCCGCCTACCTCCGGACGCTGGAGGACATAATGGGCCATGGCGATGCTCCCGGCCATGGCGATGACGAACTGGAAGAGGTCGGTGACCACCACCGCCCAGAAGCCGGACATCACACAGTAGATGAGCGTCACCAGGTTGCAGACGATGGCCACGTGCAGGCGGGAGAGGCCGAAGACGCTCCCGATCTTCATCGCGGCCATGGTCACGGCGGCCATGATGATGCAATTGAAGAAGACCCCCAGGTAGAGGGCCCGGAAGCCCCGCACTACCGCCGCCGCTTTCCCGGAATAGCGGAACTCGTAGAATTCCAGGTCCGTCAGGGCGCCGCTCCGCCGCCACAGCTTGGCATAGAAGAAGGTGGTCACCATCCCCGTAACCAGCATTGCCCACCAGAGCCAGTTCCCAGCGATGCCGTGGGTGCGCACCAGGTCCGCCACCAGGTTGGGGGTGTCGGTGGAGAAGGTGGTGGCTACCATGGAGATCCCCAGGAGCCACCAGGGCAGGGTACGGCCGGAGATGAAGAAGCTCTCCACCGATTGTCCGGCCCTGCGGGTGTACCACAGTCCGACGATGAAGACGAAAACGAAGTAGGCGAGGATGATCCCCCAGTCCAAGGGATAGAGCTGAACGAGTCGCATGTGGTCCCCCTTTGAAGTTTAGAGGCCGTGCATTGTAACGGCGACGGTCGCGTCGGTCAAGGCCGGCTTGGGTACAGTCTTCTCCCGCGTACGTGAGCATCGCCCGTGAACTGTCATGCCTTCCAGACCTTGTCCTTGGCCGAAGCGATGCCTTTGGTTGCGTTTCGGGTATCGACGATGAGCGACGTGTTCGAGCAGATCATCTCCCAGTCATAAACCGAATGGTCCGTTGTGATTAGCACGCAATCGACGCTTCGGAGGAGTTGTGGCGTCAGCTCCTGGCTCTTGAGTCCCAAGTCATGTCTGCGGGTCTTGGGGGTTGAGGGGATGTACGGATCGTTGTAAAGCACCACGGCTCCCATGGCACCCAGGAGTTCGATGATTTCCAGTGCGGGCGATTCCCGCAGGTCGTCAATGTCCTTCTTGTAGGCGATGCCGAGGACGAGCACCTTGGATCCTTTCACCGCTTTGCCCCTGGAGTTCAGGGCCTCGGTGAGTTTGCTGACCACATAATGGGGCATTGCGGTGTTGATTTCGCCGGCTAGTTCGATGAACCGGGTGTTGCAGCCGTATTCCCGGGCCTTCCACGCGAGGTAGAACGGGTCGATGGGGATGCAATGGCCGCCGAGCCCGGGCCCCGGCAGGAACGGCTGGAAGCCGAAGGGTTTGGTGCTGGCGGCGGCGATCACCTCCCACACGTCGATGCCCATGCGGTCGAAGACCACCTTGAGCTCGTTGACGAGGGCGATGTTGACCGAACGGTAGACGTTTTCAAGGATCTTGGCCGCCTCGGCCACCTTGGCACTGCTGACGGGCACGATCTTCCGGATGGCCTTGCTGTAGAGCTTCTGCGCAAGCCGCCCACTGACCTCATCGACACCACCGACCAGCTTTGGGATGATCGTCGTGTGGAAGTTCCTGTTTCCCGGATCCTCGCGTTCCGGGCTGAACGCAAGGAAGAAGTCCTTGCCGCACGCGAGGCCGGTCTCTTCGAGAATGGGTTTGGCCACCTCGTCAGTGGTTCCGGGATACGTGGTGCTTTCGAGGACCACCAGCTGCCCTTTCCTGAGGGTCTTCGCAACCGACCGGACGGAGTTGATTACGAAGGAGAGGTCCGGATCCATAGTCTTGGTGAGCGGCGTGGGCACACAGATGATAATCGCATCGCATTCGGCGAGACGGGCAAAGTCGGTTGTGGCGTCGAAGGTCCCGAGCTTTCGGATTTCCTGCACCTTCTCGGCAGGCACCGTCTTGAGGTAGGTTTCGCCCCGATTGAGCTTCTCCACCTTGGAGGGGTCGATGTCGAACCCGAAGGTGCGGATCTTGTTGGCGGCAAACGACTGAGCGAGAGGAAGGCCGACGTAACCCAACCCAATGACCCCGACCACAGCCTCTCCGCGGTCCACTTTTTCATCCAGACCCATGTCTTCCGTCTCCTTTCGCGGCACAGAGTGTCCTTGATGAAGTCAGTCGCCTGCCTCTTACTGTCGGCGAAACGGGGGCCTTCCCATCAGCAACAGCTCAAGGGCAGCCTGCGTGCGGCCCACTGAGAGTACCCGGCTAGGTCCTGAAGTCAAGAGCCATTGCGGCACAGGGGAACCGAGTCTGCGAGGTGCGCACGGCTCTCACCGGGCGCCCGGGCGAAGTTGGATGTTGCCAAAAGAAGCCCCAACTGGTATCAGTAGGCAAGGTGGTCCGCAAGGCGTACGCACTCGGCGGCGGAAACACCGAACAGGACGGAAAAACAATGGAAGACCGGCGTTCCACCGAAGGCATTGCCACAGAACGCTCCTCGGTTCGACTGCTGAGCGTCCTCTGCCTGGTCTATGCTCTGCTGCTTCTCTATGCCAGCCTGATGCCGTTCGATCTCACCAACGACAGGGCGTCGTTCGACCTGCAACTGCACGGGGCATGGCGATACTGGCCCTTCGGAACCCTCCACACCAGCCGCCCCGATATCCTCAGCAACCTGATGATCTATGTCCCCCTGGGGCTTCTGTTTTCGACCAGGGTCACCCTCGCCAGACGCCCATCCCGCTGGGCGGCGTTTCTCGTGGGAGTCGTGATCAGTGGGGCTATCAGCGCAACCGTCGAATATGGTCAGGCGTTCACGCCGTCCCGTGTCACCAGCGCTACGGATTTCCTCATGAACCTCATCGGCGGATCGGCCGGGGCGGCGGCTGGATCGCTGCTCGGCGCTCGGGCCTGGCTGCGGTTGACGACCGGCATCCGTGAAGCTTACGTGAAACGTCCTCTGGTTCTCGTCACCGGTCTGATGCTCCTCATGCTCGCGGCGGACGCCGCGTTTCCCTTTCTTCCCACCCTGGATGTATCGACGGTCAAGCATAACATCCGACAGTCCGCCTTCACGCTGGAAGACGGTTTCTCCCGGCAGGAGTGGCATCACTGGGTGGTCGCGCGGGCGGGTGTCTATGCCGTTCTGACGATCCTGCTCGGGGCTTCAGGCCGACGTGACTCCCCAGGCAGGTGGATCCGGGCGGCCTTGTTGGCCTTGTGTTTTGCCGCCGCCCTGGAGTCAGGCAAACTGTTCATTGAAAGCCGATCCGCCAACGTGGCCAATGTCCTGAGCTCCGCCAGCGGAGTCCTGGCCGCGTTGGTCCTGGCGGCGCTTTTCCGCTCCGGGATATCGCCGCGCCTCAAGAGGCTCCTGCCGGTGGTCCTGCTGGGAGCGTATGTCGTCTATTTCGAATGGACCCCGTTCCTTTTCACTTGGGATCTCTCCCGCCTCGCGGAAAAACTGCCGAAGGGTGCCCAATGGCTGCCCCTTTACCACTACGCCATGGGCGGAACGGCAAACGAGGTCCGACTCTTCCTGAGGACGATCCTTGTCGTGGGTGCCCTGACCTGCTTCGCGGCCCTCCATTGGAGGGGGGTTGGCAGGGGCTCGGGTTTCATCCGCATCATGAGGGCGGCCGTGCTGGCGGGCGGCCTCGGATTCATCCTGGAGTTCGGCCAGTTCTTCCTCGAACGCGTCCCGTCTATCACGGACGTCTTCTGCTTCGCCGTGGGCGGAGCACTGGGGTACTGGGTCTATCTGAGTTACTCGCCGAAGGCCCAGGATCCTCGATGAAAACCTCCGGCGGAACATGGTCCCTTGCACAAGGGCCGTGCCGCTGCTATGATCTCCGAGGGCGGACGGAGGGAACGCTGAAAGGAGACCGGGATTGTCAAAGCAGCGTGCGCTCTTCTTTTCGATCGGTCTCGTGAGCGTCTGGCCATGGGCAATCACTGTCCTTGCGGCGACACTCGAAGTCGGACCCGGAAAGCCTTTCGGACGCATCGAAGATGCGAATAGCCGCGCCCAGGTCGGTGACGTGATCCTGGTGCACCCGAACGCGGACGGCAAACCGTACGAGAGGGTGGCGGTGTACGTCGGCAAGGCATGGCTGACGTTTCGGGGCGTTCCGGGCAAGAACGGCGAACTTGTGAAGCTTTCCGGCGAGGGCGTTGATTACTCAGGAGCGGGTAGCACGCCACGGGCGATGTTTCAATTCAACCGGGGGACGGACGGCTGCGTCCTTGAGGGGTTCGAGATCTCCGGCGCTCACAACTCCGACCACATCGGCGCCGGCGTCCGGATCGTCTTCGCCAACAACGTCACGGTCCGCAACTGTGACCTCCACAACAACGACGCGGCGGTGATGTCGAGCGGTGACGGGTCCCTGACCAGCGGCGTGAACCAGCGACTGGAATTCTGCCGCATCCATCACAACGGGGTGCCGGGAGGTCGCGGATACAATCACAACCTCTACCTCGACGGTGCCAGTGTGACAATTCACGGCTGCGAGGTTTATGCCAGTCTGGCGGGGCACAATGTGAAAAGTCGTGCACATTACACCCGCGTGGAGTACTGCTACGTTCACTACGCAGCCAACCGGGAGTTTGACATCGTGGACAGTGAGGGGACGGAGTTCCCGGGAAGTGACGCCGTGCTGGTCGGCAACATCATCGTCAAAGATCCGGAGTGCAAGGCCAACCAAGGCGTGATTCACTTCGGCAAGGACGGGAAGAAACGCCGCGACGGGACGCTCTACCTCATCCACAACACCATCGTGACACCGTTCCGCTCACCGGTGCTGGACCTTTCCGACGAGACGGCAAGGGCACGTTGCACCAACAACATCTTCTGCGGCACCGGCCAGGACCAGATGCTGGCGCGGGCGACCAAGGGCGGCGCTCGGGAATGGAACGCCTTCGGGACGCACAACTGGATTTCCCAGAGCTTCCAGGGAATCACGGAGAGATTCCGGGCGAACCCGAACACCATCAGCCGGGAGAAGCTCGTCTTTGCCGATCCGACCGCGGGCAACTGGCGACTCGCCGCCAGGAACGCGGCAATCGTCGACGCGGGGCTTCCCTGGGAGGAACTGGATATCCCTCCCCTCCCGCCTGTTCCGTGGAAAGATCTGGGAAAGCAGCGGTTTTCCGTGGACTGGCACTACCGTCATCCGGCGGGGGTAGAGAAGCGCGTGGACCCGGGCAAGCCCGACCTGGGGGCTTATGAAGGGACGGACCGTTGACCAGGTCGCCCGGGTGTCTACGGACTACCCACCGGAGTTCTTCCCGTAGTCAAACACTTCCAGGGCAGAATCCGACAGGACGTCCAAGCACTGCCTGACGCCGGTAAAGTCGAAGCGGTCGAGGAGCCAACGGAGTTTCGTCTCCGTGCGGGCGAGCCCCAGCCGATGACGCCACCGAGCGATGCGGGCCATGGGAAGGGCGGGCTGGGCGGGGTCGAGTTCCCACGGGTGCAGGTAGATCATGCCCGAACAACCGTGGCGTGCCGCTGCTCTCAATGCCCTCCCCACGAGACGAACCGGCAGGAGTCGCAGGTAGCCGCCTCCACCGACCGGCAGATTGGTCTTCCCGAGCCGCAGGGTCAGCGGGGGAATCTCCAGGATGGAGCCGCCGGCCGGGCCGATCGCCCGATGGGCGAACCTCGGAGCGCCCGGCACCCCATACCGGTCATGGTGAATGGGGAAGATCGAGGAATCGTAGAGAAACCCGGATTCGCTCAGCACGTCCAGGGCCCACGCTGTGTCGCGGGTGATGGAAAAAGTCGGCGCACGATAGCCGACGACCAGCTCGCCGGATATGTCTTCGAGGACCTCCCGGCTGTCGATGAGATCCTGTTTGAAGGCCTCCGGCGAAAGCCGTCCGATCATGTCGTGGTGCATGCCGTGCGAGGCAATCTCGTGACCGGCTTGGGCGATGCGGCGGACCAGCTCCCGTTCGTGCCGGGCTACCCAGCCCAGGACAAAGAACGTCGCCGAGACCCCGCGCGCGGCCAAGAGATCCAGGATGCGGTCCACGACCGGCTCCAAGCGCCGGGGATAGCTTTCCCACGCATCACGGGACACTCCCGGCACCGCCGCCTCGACCTGGAAATACTCCTCCACGTCGATGCTGAGCATGTGCTTCCGCGTCGCTCCGCCGGTCGGCGTTCGGTCGTTGTCCGTTGTCCGGCTCACTTTCCCGATTGACCCAGATCAGACAGAGCCTTCTGCGCGATCTTCAGGCCCTGAAGTTGCTCGAGGCCGAGCTCTTGGCCTCTTGCCTTGAGACGCTCGGCGTTCCTGACCGCCGAAGCCAGATGCCAGGAAGCGAGCTGCCTGTTGCCCGCAGCGGCTTCCACGACACCCAGGTGTGCGTGAACTTCGATCGAGTCCGGCATGCCTTTCACCGCCTGTCGGAGCGACCGGAGCGCACGGGCGTTGTCACCGCGCAGGTGGACAATCCATGCCTCGGTGTCCAGATAAGCCGGCACGTTCGGCTCCGCTTGGATCGCCGCTTCAATCATGGTCTGGGCGTCCGCCAGCTTCGCCTTGTCCTGAGGCCACAGCTGTGCCGTGAGGTAGGCGACATTGTTGGCGGCGGAGGGAAGACGGGAGATCTGCCAGACCTTCTGATGAATGGTCACGGCCTTCTCGATCTCGCCCGCGAGCGCTTCGGCGGACGCCAGCCTCACCAGGATCTCGGTGTTTTCCTTTTCCACGTCGGCGATGGACCGGTAGATCTCAACCAGTTTCGCGTAGGCCTTTTCGTCGGCCGCTTGCGCTGCCTGGATCATCTTTGCGACGACGCAGTCGTTGGGCTTGAGCGTCTGGAGCACCGTGCGTCTCGTCGCCGGGTCCGGCATGCTCTGAACCACGAGCGCCGCCGCCCATTGACATTCAGGCCGCTTCTTCAAGACATCCAGGGCGCAGGCCCGTCCGACCGTCTGGAGCCCGAGGTCAAGCGCCACCGTCGAGCGGATCAGGTTCGCCAGCTCAGCCGACGTATCCCCACCACTCTTGGCATAGGAAACCAGCTCGGCGGCAACGTTCTTTCCAACGGTCGAGGCGCCCTGGAACCGATCCAGTTCGGTCTCGGCTTCCTTCATGTCGCCGTTCGCCAGGTCAGCAAGGACCTTCAAATGCGAGGGGATGCTCCTCGGCGGTTGGACTTTGGCGAGTTCCTGGTTAATCTGGGCAATCCGGTCCGCCCAGGGTTTGGTGGGCCCGCCCGACTGCCGGGCGGATGCTATCCCCAGCAGCGCAGCGACGACGTCTGCCTCGGCTGCCTGCGGAAGCATCTTCGCGGCCCTTGCAGGGTCCTCGGATATGAGCAGCAGGACTGCCACGTGACGCCAGATGGACCTGGGAGTCCATTCCGTCATTCGCAGGCTCAGATCCGTGGCCGACTTATTGTCCCCCGCGTTGAGCATTGCTTGCAGTGCGATGAAGGACACCTCGGGCGGCATGAGCCTTCGCATTTCCTCCGAGTCGGTGAAGTTCCGGTAAGCGGCGACCGCCTCGGCGTAGCGCTTCTCCGTGCTCAGGATCTGCATTTCCTGAGTCAGGACGCTCGGCATGCCGGGACGCTCTGCCTTCAGCCTGTGCAGGATGTCCAGCTTCTGTTCGGTGGTGTCCGCAAGCTCGGCCAGAAGCTGCCGCGAGACGATGTACTCCTCGTTGTAAAACGGGATCGCCTCGAACTCCCGTCTTGCGCGGTCTTTCATCTCAAGACGTGCGAACGACCGGCCAAGGGCCAGCCTGACCCTGGGGAGACTGCCGTACCCGAGCTTGCTCAGTTCCTCGTATGCGGCGACGGCCTGAGCCTCGAGTCCCCAGCGTGCAAACATGACCCCCTTTTCGGACAGCGCCGCCGCCCGGCCGGCATCTCCCGTGTTCTCCAACTGCTTGAGCACCTCGAGGGCCTGTTCGGAGTCCTGACGCAGGTCCATGATCCGTGCGAGGCCAAGGTAGCAATCGATGTTCCCGGGCTGCGACTGGATCGCCTGGCGCCAGCAGTCGGCCGCTTGGTCCAGTTTCCCGGCGTCGGTCAGGGCCGAGGCCTTGAGCATGTAGACCCAGGCATCATTGGGCCACAAACCCAGCATCTCGTTGCAGACCTCCAAGGCCTTGTCGAACTGGTTCATGCCCGCGTAGCGTCTTGCGATGTTTCCCAGGAGTTCCCGGTCCTGGGTCTGCACGGCGGCGGCGTAAAGCTCCCTGAGGACGTTTTCCGCCTCGGCTGTCCGTTTTGCCGCCAGGAGAAGCTGCGCTTTGATCCACAGGGACTGCCTCTGCCACGGGCCGGCACCGGTGAGCTTCTCCGCCTCGAGGATGGCTTCATCCGTTCTTCCCGCGTTGGCAAGCGACTGGGCGCGCAGGAGGCGTGCGCTGTTCCGCAGGTGTTCCGTCGTCTCCTTCCGCTCGGCCACCTTGCCGTAGTAGTCGGCGGCCGCTCTGAAGTCCCGTCGGCGATCTTGCACCCAGCCCATCGTGAGGTCGATAAGATCCTGGTTCGCACGGGGGATGCTCCTCAAGGCGGCCTCAATCTGCTCCGGCGCGGCCGTCAACATCCTGATCCGGGCGATCTCCCGGTACACGTAGTCACTCTTCGGCTCCGCCTTGAGCACCTTTGCCAGTTCATCCAGGCATTCTCCGGTCTTGCCTTGTGCCAGGAGGGCGTGGCCAAGTATCCAACGAACTTCGGCATTGGGGCTGTCGGGGTTTTTCGCGAGCTCGTCCTGACAGATCTGGACACACTTCTCCGGCTGTCCAATGCTGAGGTAGGACCGTGCGGCGTCGAGGCCGGATGCTTTGTCGGGGGGTATCTGCCCCTTTCTGAGCTGAATGGCGCGCCGGAGATCTTTTGCCCACTGGTCCGTCGAGGGAAACTGCCTCAGCACTTCCTCGGCATTGTCCAGATCGTCTGTCCTCATGTACGCCAATACCAAACTGCGCTTGTGGTAGTCGTTCCGGGAATCCAGCGCTACGACCGCGCGGTATTCCTCGATGGCCTGGAACAGTCGCCCCGTGTCCTCCAGGAGCCCGCCCAACATAAGATGCACGCCCGGACGGTTCGGGGTCTTGGCCTTCAACTCATAGAGCCGCTTTTCGGCCTCCGCGATCTTACCTTTCTGGATCTCCTCCGAAGTATCCGCTTGCAGCTTCGCGTCCTCGGCTTTCCCCTGTTCCTTGAGGAGCTCCCACCCGCTGGCAACCGCCCGGAGCATGTCCGGTCGTCGTCTGTAGTTGAAGCTGGCTTCTTCGAGAGTGGAACGTGCCAGGACAGGCTGGTCCGTTTTGTCGGCCGTCTTTACGAGAAGGTCCAAAGCTTCCGGATCATCCGGATATGCCAGGTAGTAGGCCCGGGCATCCACGAACGCCTGGCCATAAACCCCGCCGTCGAACAGGTACCTGGTCAGGGACCGCAGAGCTAGCCTGTGCCAGGGATTGAGCTTGGGTTCCCTGACGATCTTCCGCCATGCCTCCCGGGCCGATTCCGGCTTGCCGGACTTCATCGCCGCCTCGGCGTACGCATACTGGGCTTCATCCGATTTCGAGAAGTCGGTCTTGAGCGTGAGAAGCTCCTGTTCGGCCCGCGCGTAGTAGGACTGAGGGTCTTCCTTGTGCGGAAAGCCGCTTTCAGGGGCAGGGAGTTTCCGTTCGGCACTTGCCATGTCGCCCTGCATGATCAGCGCCTTGGCACGGTACAGCCGGGCCTGTCCCTGCCGGGGGTCTTTCCCGAGAACCTGCTTGCAGCGCTCTAGGGCCTCCTCCGGCTGTTCCTGCATCAGCGCGACACTCGCGCGGTCCAGCACCAGGGACATCCTGTCCGGATGCTCTTCCGGCAGATTACTTATCAGCTTGTCCAGAAGCTCCGCGGTTTTGTCCCGTTTCTTTGCCACGTCCTCCGTCTTCGGGACTCTCTGAAGGTCCAGGATCGCCAGCTTCGCGGTGGAGAGGGGTGGACGGTCTTTCAGGCTCGGGACCTCGATCGCCTGTCGGATCTGCGAAAGGGATTCGGAATCGTTGAGATCGATGCAGAACTGTATGGCGAGACGCCCCGCCCGATCGCGCGTGGGGTCGCCGATGACCACCTCCTTGAGCAGGTCCAGGGCTTCCTTCTCGGCTTCCCGAGCCCGGGCCTTGGCGTCCGTGGCTTCCTTCTCCGCCGGGCCAATCTGGCCCAGCGCATAGGCGGGGTTGCCGACCATCTTCTGGGCCTCTGCTTCCTTCTCATAGAGTTCGGCTTCACTGCCATGCGCGGCCACCTCCTTCGCAAGGTTCATACCCTTCTCCTGCTTGACGTCCAGCTCCGCCGCCTTTTGGGGAGCCGGCCCCGGGGCCGTACCGCTGGTCCACTCGTCAAGCAGCTCGTTGGCCTTCTTGAAAGCGGTCACCGCCTTGTTCAGTGCGGTGAGGTTGTCGGAGGACAGCATTCGTTCCACGGGCAGACTGTGGGTTCTCGACAGGGCGATCACAATCGTGGCGTCGGAGGCATTCAGCTCCCGTGCCTTTTCGAGTGCGATGCGTGCATCGTCATACGCCGCTCGGCCGACCTGGGCCTGCCCTTCGACGAAGTAGCCCCGCCAATCGCCGGGGTATTTCGCGACATATTGTCTCGCCAGCTCGAGCGCCCGGTCGAACTGTCTGCTTTTCAGGTTGAGCTGCGACCGCGCGAGGATCCTGGGCCCCTGGTTGCGACGGACGGCGTACCAGATGCCGCCGGCAATCAGGCCGAGAAACAGGACGACGAGAAGGATCAGAATGACGCGACGCTTCATTTTTGCCGTCTCCTTACGTTGCCGAGAGTCACTGAAGTCCTTTGTCCAGGTAAGGCACGGCGACCCGCAGGAACTCCACGATCTGCCGCCGGGCCTCTTTCACGTCATCGTTGATGATGGGGGTTGACAGCTCAATGAGCGCGCCGCTAGCGTTACGGTGTGTCAGCCCGTTCCACAGGATCACGAACTGCTGCTTCCAGAAGCTCGGGGTGTACACGTCCCCGCACTTGTAGACGTACACGAAGCAGATCTTGCTGTTTCCCGACTGGACAATGAGCTCTCTGCAGTGGATGTCCCCGCGCCCTTCCACGTCCGTGACCAGAACGGGTCCCTTGGCGACGATCCCCTCTCCTGCGCCTTGGAGGCACAGGTCCGGCGGATGAGTGCCTTTCCGGTTGTCCTTACTGAAGACGATGGAGAACTCGACGAGAGGCGCGTCGCTTCTGAAGTACCGGCGGCACAGGTAGTCGGTGGTCTCGAGAATGGTCAGCGTATTCTCATCCAGTTCCGCGTCGTAGCTTTTCCACTCTCTTCCGCTGACCGTGAGGGTTCCGGGAAGCGCCTGCCTGGCCATGTTCTGGTTCCACATGGGGGGAATCGAGCGGTTGAGCCACAGTGCCCCGCCGGCCGAAAGGGCGATCATCACTACGATCGCCCAGCCCCTCCGCGCGGCCGCCGCGTGGAGAAGCTCCGAAGCCTGGTGCTCGTCCTGATCGTCCCGGCGGACGTCTTGGAAGAGTTGGTCCGCCACGTCACGGTTCCCCAGAGACTTGCGGACCCAGAGAATCAGCCGCTCGATGCCGAACATCATCAGAAACGCCAGGAGGAATATCAGCGCTCCCGATGCGTCGTGGAACCACCCCGTGGCGGTCTTCTCATCCCAGAAATGGGCCACGGCGATCAGACCGAGGATCCGGATCGAGTTGGCGACCAGCGCTACCGGGACGCTCATCGCGAAGAGCACTACCCGCCACCCTGCGCGCAGCCGGCACACGTAGGCATAAAGCGCTCCGAAACCGATGACGGTCATCAGCGTGCGCAGGCCGTTGCAGACGTTCGCAATGACGAGGGTCTTGTCACCGTCCAGGAAGACCCGGTTTCCGGCGCGCACCGCGTTGATGAACACAAGGTTCGCCAGGCGCACACCCCAGTCCGCGGCGACCATTTTCAGGCGGAAATTCAGCTGCGCGATGCTCACCTCCGGCAGCGGCACCATGAACGCGAGAAACGCCAGGGGAAACCACAATCTCCTCAGCGCGGTTGTTCCCCACAGAATCAGAATGACACCGGCCAGCACGCCGATGAGCGCGAAGGCGCTTGCGAAATTGACGCGTGCAAGACAGGAAATCAGATGGACAATCAGGCTCACCGTAAGCACCGTGAAACCCAGTGCAGGACGGGGTCGCACCGGCACCTTCGTGAACCGAATCAGCAGGAAGACGATCAGCAGACTCACCATCGGCACCAGCGGCCCATGGGTGTAGTAGCTCTCCCCTCGAACAATCCGCTCGTACAGGCTGAATTGGGTGTGTTTCCACGCCGGAAACCAGCGTATCCACATTTCGACGAAGTTCTGCCCGAAGGCTACGGTCAGCCCCGCGATGACGGCGACCCAGGCCACGACATGGGCCCATGTCGAGCCGTGTGGCTGTTCATGTATGGTAATCTGCTTTGTGGTGGTCATTCCAGAACAAGTGCTCCATCAACCAACGTTGTTCAGGCAGCCGCGCAGTTTCACTCCGGTGTCCCAACCACCCTTCATCTGCGGGTTCCCTGCTTCCTGCCCCACTCCAATAGGGATCTCTCTGGGTCAAATGACAGAGAACCTTCTCTGAGCGTCAACATGGGAATCGTTGTCTTCCCCCAAGTACCCTTTGGACCGAGATAGCGATAAAAGCTGACTTGGCCGCTTCTTGCGTTGTGGTAGGTAACTCTCACGGAATCGACAAATTGAAAGCCCCGACCGTGCACAAAATCCCAAAACCAGCGATGTTCCTTGGCATCAATCCCTGGTTGATCTTCAATGACGGCAATTTCGGCTCCGGTTGCCTCGAACACTTGCCGAACGCCTTCTGGCGAACCTACGAAACCAGTGTATCCGCGATGGGGAAGAATGTTTCCTTCTCCCAACAACTTATCCGCACGAAAAGTGATTGTTTTCAACGCATCATCGTGCAGCCGTCTGTACAGGATGAAAGGACCATCGAAATAACCGCCGAACACGATGATCCCGTTCGAAGCTAGATCATTGGCCTTGATGGCAGCCCCCTCGAATCCGTTCATGCGTTCATTTGATGATTGGACTACCTGATACCAGCAGACTGCCACAATAGCTGAGATCGCAACCCATCGAAGAGTGGCCGGGAGCCGCCGATTCACGAACGCAAAGAAGTTGGCAGCCAATATCGCCAAGGCAGGGGCACAGTACACAAGATAACGGGCGTCTCTTGTAGCAGGAAGCAGGTATACAGCAAAAACACCTGCTATCCACACGATGGACGCCCATCTCAGCCAATCTGCTCTACCCCGCCCAAGGAAAACCAACGCCCCAC
>Ga0315282_10001699_pt1 | contig 41202 bp, 34 predicted proteins | sample YL17G07_20_MG_FD_203693 | JGI IMG/M metagenome (GOLD analysis project Ga0315282, IMG submission 203693) | Sediment microbial communities from Yellowstone Lake, YNP, Wyoming, USA - YL17G07_20 | ecosystem: Environmental > Aquatic > Freshwater > Lake > Sediment | place: USA: Wyoming | collected...
GAAACCACGTTCGAGTTCCATCTCCACAGCATTGAGAAGATGACGGTCCAGGAGAAGCAGAAGCGTATCGGGGTCTCTCGCGGCGGGGCGCGGCTCGACGTGGAGGTCCTCTCTGAACTCGACATGCGGTTCTACCTGAGCGACCTCTTCGATCCTCCGAGTGACGACCCTCGGAGAAGGGGTCTGGAGGCTTCTTCGGCGGCTCCTGACCCCTTCCCCCCACAGTGGCACGTTCGGGCGGCGACCGTCCCGGTCAGGAAGGCCGTCCGGGTCGCCATGCTCCTCATTCCCAACCGTGAGTCCTCCCCGGAGACGTTCGAGGTGGCGAGGTGCTCGGGGGACGGGTGGTTCGGCGCGCGCGTCGCCTGTGCCGGGCATCTGGATGAATTCCTTATTGCGACCGGTGACGCACCCGTCGAATACCAGGGACAGCGGTTCGAGTCGTCCGCCATCTGGGCCCGGGATGCCCGGGTGAAATGGGCCGGCGCCGCCAAGTGCGGCTACTCTTCCGGCGAAGAGAAGAGGTGACCGGTACTTTCGTCAACAGAAAGGATTCGCAATGAAACTGGCGTTCATGAGTTCCGTCCTGCCCAAGGCCACCTTGGCCGAGCTCCTGGCGGAAGGCAGGAAACAGGGGTATCAGGGCATCGAGTTCCGTCCGGAGTGGAAGCAGGCGCACGGCGTCGAGTTGGCAGCCTCGACGGAGCAGCGCAAGGCCGTCCGGCTCCAGTTGGCCGAGGGGGGTCTGGAGCCCTGCTGCCTCTCCCCGGGCGTGAAGTTCTGCGAAGAGGAGCCCGGCAAGCGTGACGCCCAACTGGAATTGTTGGGGCGGTTCGTTGACCTAGCGGCCGATGTCGGCATCGGCCGGATTCGCGTCTTCGGCGACCCCCTGCCCAACAAGGGCGGCGGCCGGCGGTCCACCAACCTGGGCGCCCAGGCCGAGTACCTCGCCCGGGGAGCCGCCAAGGCCCACCAGGCCGGCGTTCGGCTGGTGCTGGAGACACACGCCAATTGCCGCGCCGCGGACGTGGGCGAGGTCCTCTGGCGCGCCGCCTACCCCCCGGGGCTGTGGGTCAACTGGCACCTCGCCCATTGCCTGAACCACGGCGAGGACGTGGACGAGGCCTACCGCCACGTCAAGGGCCGTGTCGGCCACGTCCACTTTGCGCTGAGTCCCGACAAGCACGAGGAGGCCGGGTACATCCTCCGTCAGGCGCAGTTGCTGGCCGGCGAGGGATACGACGGCTTCTTTTCGGTGGAGGTTATCAATCCGCCCGACGGGGTGTCGGCGCTGAAGGCGCACGCCGAAGGGTGGAAGATGATCCTCGGCGGGAGCGGGGGGTGATGGATCCCCGGCCCAGCCATCGGGCGTCGGGCCTAGACATGGAGTGCTGGACATGGATGCAGTCGGCCGGGCCGTGGCGTCCGCGCTTGGAACAGGTGAACAGGGGAGCAGGAGACCGCAGTTGAGCAGTCCTCCGGGAACCCTCACCTGCTCTCCTGTCACCTGCTCAACTGCTCTGGCGCGAAGCCGCCCCGTGGTCACCATCTGCATCCCGCACTGGCAGGGAGGTCCGCTCATCAAGCTGTGTCTCCGGTCCGTCCGCAGGTTCACCGACGCGCCGCCCTTTGAGGTCATCGTCATCGACAACGGGTCGAAGGATGCGTCGCTCGACTACCTGCGTTCGGTGCGGTGGATCCGTCTCTTTGAGCGGCCCGAGGAGACGCACGCCAATTGGCCGCTTAACATCGCGAGTGCCTGGGACATGGGGGTGCGCGAGGCGAAGGGGAAGCACTTCCTGATCATGCACGCCGACGTGTTCGCCCGGCGGGCCGGGTGGCTCCGACTTTTCGTCGACGCGTTGGAAAAGGATGATCGGGTCGGCGCGGCGGGCGGGTGGAAGCTCGAGACGCCCGACCCCCTCTACGCGGCGCTCAAGCGCGCGACCGACTTCAAGGCACTGCGGCTCTGGGTCCTCAGGAAGCTCGGCCGGCCGGCTCCCCCGCCGCCGAACCGTGAACTCTACCCCCGGGACTACTGCGCGATCTACCGCGTCGCACCCATCCGTGAGCACGGGTTCAGCTTCGTCCAGCGCGGTCACACCCCCGGACAGGAGATGTTCGAGCAGATGAGGTCGGTCGGCTACGTCGCGGAGATGATCCCGGTGCCGGAGCTGATGAGGTTCATCCACCACGTGGCGCACGGGACGGCCGGGGTGACCGCCGAGGCGCCGCTCGGTCACGGCCGCTCCCAGCGGAAGGTCGCGCGCCGGATGGACGAGCTCCTCGCTGAGCCGCTGGTCCGCGAACTCCTGGCGGACGAATCGTTGGACAAGTAAACAAGTCCCGAGTCAATCCCGACGGAGGTCGGGACGACTTGTTGACTTGCGACTTGGGGATTAGGAGCAAGCCAAAAATAGTAGACGGCGGATGTACCCGTTGATGAGCGGGTCTAGTGCGACAAGGTGGTCGAGAGGAAGACAAGCATGACCACGTAGCCAACAATCACGGCGGCGATCTTCAGCGTGAAAAAAATAATTGCTGGTCGATTGTACCAACCCGGAGCGTCAAGCTCAGGGTCCTCGGCGGGACGCGAAATTTTTCGTTCTTCTTGCTTGTGGAACCACCCCCAAATTGCCGAGGCCACCACATAGTGCAGCAAGTCGAAGAGGAGAGCCACCCCGAACAGGGTGAGGGCGATCACCAACAGAACGGGCAGTTTGACAACCGTGCCTTCGCCGCTCCTGAATATCCATACGATGGCTATGCCAGCGAAAGAAAGTTGCCGTGCTACGTCGCTCGCCTTTCCTGTAAGCGCGTCGTAGTCCTGTTTGTATTCACTGAGTTTCAAGGTAAGATGAAGTCTCCACTATGCCTCTTTCTTTGGCCCTGTGCTCCGAGTACGAGGCTTTTTCTCTCCGAGCCGGATAGCCAGGAACTGCTTCACGGGCGTCAGCATATCGCGGTTGAGGGTGTAGAACATCTGCCTGCCCTTCCTCATCCGCTGGACCAGACCCGACATGCGGAGCAGTGCCAGGTGATGACTGGTGGTCGGCTGCGGGAGTTTCAACTCACGACACAGGGTCCCGACTGACTCCGAGCCCTTGGACAGCATGGCGACGATGGACGCCCGCGTCTGGTCGGCGAGCATCCTGCACACGTCCACCGTCTCGCGTAGTTCCTTTACTTTCACAGCCAGTTCCCTTTATTGAAGGACACTGAGATTGCAGGGATGGCTGGTGAGATAGGCCCTGCTCCCTGTAGCCGAAAGCACGATACCCATAGAATAACCCTATCACTTGGCGTGTCCAGAGGTTTTTGCACCCTTCTTCTTTTTGAATTGTGAGCCGTCAGATGGGCATAGGCAGTTGACAGAGAGGTTATCCATTCACGTATTCATGGCCATGAGGGACTCGGTGTCAGGACGCGCTCTGCTTGACCGGAAGAAGGTTCTTGAGGTTGAGGCGCTTGGAGGCGTCGAGGATTTCGATGCCCACGATCCTGTCGCCTTTTCCGAGGTCGAGAACCACGTCCTCGGAAACCCGTTTGTTCACGGTTTTCTGCTTACGGTCGTCAAGACGAAGGTAAAGCAGGTCCGTTTTGGCGTTGTAAATGATTTCCATGGTCTACTTACCGGCCGCAAACTATGCAGTCCTTGCCGGAATCGAGAGGCAACTTGCAGACCACGCCCGACCCTCAAGTCTTGGGGTGCCACGGCTGGCTTGCCCAGCCGTGCATCCAACCGGGTAGAAGAACCCCGACCGCGAGTGCCAACCCCTCACCCTGCCCTCCCCCTCAAGGGGGGAGGGAGGAGCGTCACGTGTTCATGGCCATGAGGAACTCGGCGTTGGTCTTGGTTTTCTTGAGCTTGTCGATGAGGAGCTCCATGGCCTCGATGGGGTTCATTTCGTTGAGGACCTTGCGGAGGACCCACATGCGGCGGAGTTCCTCGGCATCGACGTAGAGCTCCGGTCGGCGGATGCCCGAGAGGGCGATGTCGATGGACGGGAAGACGCGCTTTTCCATGAGTCGGCGGTCGAGACGCAGCTCCATGTTCCCGGTCCCCTTGAACTCCTCGAAGATCACTTCGTCCATGCGGCTTCCGGTGTCGACGAGGGCGGTGCCGATGATGGTGAGGGACCCCCCTTCCTCGATGTTGCGGGCGGCGCCGAAGAACCGCTTCGGCCGCTGCAGCGCGTTCGAGTCGATGCCCCCCGAGAGGATCTTGCCCGAGTGGGGCATCTCGACGTTGTGCGCCCGGGCGAGCCGGGTGATGCTGTCCAGCAGAATGACCACGTCTCTCTTGAACTCGACCATGCGTCGGGCCTTCTCGATGACCATCTCGGCCACCTGGACGTGTCGCGACGCCGGCTCGTCGAACGTCGCACTGATCACCTCACAGTCCACCGATCGCTCCATGTCCGTGACCTCTTCCGGACGCTCGTCGATCAGGAGCACGATGACGTAGCACTCGGGACTGTTGTGGAGGATGGAGTTGGCGATGAGCTTGAGGAGCACGGTTTTCCCGGTATAGGGCGCAGCGACGATGAGGCCGCGCTGTCCCTTCCCGATCGGGACCAGGAGGTCCATGATGCGCATCGAGATGTCGCACCCCGGATGCTCGAGCACCAGCCGCTCGTTCGGGAAGAGCGGGGTGAGGTCGTCGAAGTTCACACGGTCCTGGAGCGTCTCCGGGTCTTCCTGGTTGACCGCCTCCACCCGGAGGAGTGCGAAGTAGCGTTCTTTTTCCTTGGGGGGACGGATCTGTCCGGAAACGATGTTCCCCGGACGCAGTCCGAACCGCCGGATCTGCGAGGGCGAGACGTAGATGTCGTCGGGACACGGGAGATAGTTGTAATCGGGCGAGCGCAGGAAGCCGAACCCGTCCGGAAGGATCTCCAGCACCCCTTCCCCGAACATGAGACCGTTCGCCTTGACACGGTTCTTCAGGATCTTGAAGATCAGGTCCTGCTTCTTGAGTCCGGTGTACTCGGTAAGCCCTTCCTTCTTGGCGGTCGCCAGGAGCTGTGCCATGGTCAGCTTCTGCAGCTCCGAGATGTGGAGCTCGCCCTTCTTGGCCTCCTCGTACTTCTCGTTTTCCTTTTCCTGGACGACGATTGCTTCCGCGTCGTCATCCTCCCTCAGACTGTTCTTTTTCACGTCGGTTTCCTTCGGGTCGTTTTCCTTGACGTCGTTTTCCTTTGCGGCGACGGGTTTGGGCTGTCTTGACGCAGCCATTGCGGCACTCCTTCTTCCTAGCGGATTTAGCGGTTGGTTGGGTTTCCTCGGCCGCCCTACGTGCGGCGACCTTGCACAAACACCGTGTGTATGTGAATAAGCGGGGTACGCCTAGCCGCGGTCGGCTTGAGGTCGGTCCAAGAGGAGTTTCCGAATGCGTTGCCAGTAGTTTCGGACCCGTGAGCGGGTCTCTTGTCTGGAATCGCAATTCCGCATAACGGTATCGGCATTCTTCCGCTTGTAGTCAAGGGTTTTCTGACGTTTTTCGCGCTTTTCGAGTTCCGAGCGGGTCCACCCGCGTGACCGCACGAGACGTCTCAGACGCTCGTTCTTCGGCGCCTGTACAAGGACAATCTCGTCGCATATCCCGTCGAGCGCCGCCTCGAAGAGGAGCGGCGCGTCGATGACCACCACGTGATTCCCCTTTGTCCGGCGAAGCCTGCGGATCTGTTCCTTCATCCGCCGGAGGACCGGGGGATGAAGGATCTTTTCCAGGTCCCGGATGTCTCTTCTGGATGCGAAGGCGGCCCGGCCGAGCTTCACGCGGTCGACTCGGCCGGCCCGACCGAGCACGGTTTTCCCGAACCGTCGGACCACCTTCCTGGCGATGTCGGAATCGCGCAGAAGTTCGTGAACCATCGCGTCCGCGTCGAGGACCTCGGCGCCCAGGCGTCCCAGCATCCCCGCCACCGTGCTCTTCCCCGAGCCGATGCCCCCTGCAAGTCCGACGATGAAGACCTGTGCCATTCGTGCTGTGCCTCTGAAGCCCCCGCAGGGGGCGTTTGGTAATAGCCTCGGGCGCAAGCCCGTGGGGTCAAAGCACGCGCCTGGTTCCCCTCTTCTTCCCTCTTCTTTCTCCGAGCCCGCAACGCGGTCGATTGAAATCCTCAGTCCCAGATACGCGCCGGATCGTACGGGACATTGTATCGTTTCAGGAAGGCGACGAACTCATCCTGGAACGTCATCGTCCTGTGGTGGTCCGTCTGCCGCTCGATGTAAGCGGTCACCTCGTCCGCGTTGGACTGGCTGACGCTGAACGCGCCGTAGCCGGACTGCCAGGCGAAGGCGTCGTTTCCCGGGAACGTCTCGTGAATCCACCCCGACGAAAGGCTCTTGCACTTCCGCGTCGCCTTCGCCATGGAGACGTCGCTCTTGAGCGAGACCAGGGCGTGCAGGTGGTCGGGCATGCCGCCAATCTTCAGGACACGGCCGAACTCATTGCGGGTGACCCCCGAGATGTATTCGAGAAGCCGCCCACGGAATTCGTCGTGGATGAGCGGCATGCGATCCTTCGTGCTGAAGACGACGTGCACGAGCAGGTCAGCGTACGTGTGACCCATGAGCACCTCAATCGCCCCCTCCGGGGGCTCAGAAGAAAAAGAAACAAAGAGAGAAGTTCGCGCCCATCGATTCCACGGGCTCGCGCCCGCGGCTATTGCCAGTCGCCCGCTTCGCGGGTTCAACTCCCAATCCCTCCGGTCCCGACCCAATCCTTGCGGTCCCGTCCCGATCGTTCCGGTCCCGACCACTTTCCGGCAATGCGGGCCTTATGTCATTTCACCTCCCGCCAGTTCTTGCCGGTGCCCAGGTTGACGACGAGCGGCACGTCGAGCGGCAGAGCGGACTTCATTTCCCCGGCGACCATGGTCTTGACGCCCTCAAGCTCGCCCTCCGGAACCTCGAAGAGGAGCTCGTCGTGAATCTGGAGAAGGAGTCTCGTCCGGAGTTGCTGCGTGCGGATGTGGCGATGGATGCTGATCATGGCCTTCTTGATCATGTCCGCGGCCGAGCCCTGGCAGACCGTGTTGATCGCCATCCGCTCCGCTTGGTTCCGATTGCGGTTCGAGCCCTCCGTGTTCTTAATGCCCTGGAGGTATCGCCGGCGGCCCAGGAGCGTGCTGACGTACCCCTTCGCTTGGCAATCCTTGAGAATGCTTTCAAAGAACCGCTCGATGCTCCGGTACTTCTTGTAGTACGCGTCGATGAACGCCGCCGCCTCCCCGACCGGGATCCCCAGTTCCACCGAGAGTCCGTACGGCGTCTGTCCGTACATGATCCCGAAGTTGACGGTCTTGGCCTGTCGGCGCATGTGCGGAGTGACGTCCTTCTGGGCGACGCCGTATATCTGCGAAGCGACGAAGGCGTGGATGTCTTGGCCGCGTCGGAAGGCGTCGCGGAGTTCCGGGTCCCCCGTGAAATGTGCGAGGAGTCGGAGCTCGATCTGCGAGTAATCGGCGCTCAGGAGGACCGCGTTCTTGCTTCCCGTGACGAACGCTTCGCGGATCCGCTCTCCCTCGTCGGTGCGGACGGGGATGTTCTGCAGGTTCGGGTCGCTCGAACTGAGCCGCCCGGTCGCCGTGACCGTCTGGTTGAAGGAGGCGTGGATGCGGCCGGTGCGCGGCGAGACGAGCAGCGGGAGCGCGTCGACGTAGGTCCCCTTCAGCTTCGACAGCAGCCGGTATTCGAGGACCAGCCTCGGCAGATCGTGCAGCGCCGCCAGCATCTCGAGCACACTCTGGTCGGTGGAGTACCCGGTCTTGGTGCGTTTCTGCCCGGGCAGTCCCAGCTTTTCGAAGAGCACGACGCCGAGCTGCTGCGTGGAGTCGATGTTGAACTCCTCCCCGGCCGCGGCGTGGATCGCGGACTGAAGCTCGTCGATCCGCTTGCCCATCTCGCGGCCGAGACCCTCGAGGACGGAAGAGTCCACGGCGATCCCGGTCCACTCCATGTCACGGAGGACGTCGATGAGCGGGACCTCGAGGTCACTGTAGAGCCGGTCGAGCCCGGACTCCGCCAGTTTCGGTCCGAGGAGGTTCGCGACCTGCCAGGCGAAGTCGGCGTCCTGACAGGAATACTCGCAGATCTTCTCGGAGGTCACCTCGCTCATCCGCTTCTGCTTCTTCCCCTTGCCGATGAGGTCGGTGATGGGGATCGACCGGCGACCGAGGTATTCGGCCGAGAGGTCGTCGAGGTTGTGCCGACGCTTGCCCGGGTTGAGGACGTAGCTGGCGAGCATCGTGTCGAACTCGATTCCGCGGAGGTCGACGCCGGAGTTGAGGAGCACGACGGCGTCGTATTTCAGGTTCTGTCCGCGCTTCTGGATTCGGGCGTCCTCGAGGATGGGCTTGAGCTCACGGAGTGCCGCGTCGGGATCGAGGTGGGATTCGCCTTCGGGCGTCCGCAGCGCTAGGTAGTCGGCCTCGTTCTCCTGCCAGGAAAACGATATCCCGACGATGTCGGCGTCGCGCGGGAAGACGCTCGTGGTTTCGAGGTCGATGGAGAACCGCTTCTCCGCGGTGAGTCTGGTCATGAAGTTGTCAAAGAGCGGCTGGGTGTTGACGAGCCTGTAGGCGGTCTTCCGCTCGGGGGTCTCCTGGAGGAGCGCCTCCTGGAACCGCTTGAAGCCCCAGGCGCGGAAGAGCGAGAGCAGCTTCTCGCGGTCTCCTTCGCGCGGCTTCAGGTCCTCGATGCCGACGTCAAGCCGGACGTTGTCGTCGAGCGTGACGAGCCGTCTCGAGAGACGGGCCTGTTCGGCGAACTTCCTCAGGTTCTCCTGAAGCTTGGGGCGGGGGATATCGTCGACGTGGCTCAGCACTTCTTCGAGGGTCCCGTACTTCTGGATGAGTTCGAGTGAGGTTTTCGGGCCGATGCCCGGGACCCCGGGGACGTTGTCCGACGGGTCGCCCGAGAGTGCCATCGCCTCGATGACCTCCTCCGGCCTGATCCCTTTCTCTTCCCGGAGCGCCGCCACGTCGATCACGACGTCTTTGCGGTTGTCGTAGATCCGGACCCGGTCCGACAGAAGCTGCTGTGCGTCCTTATCGGTGGTGAGGATGTAGACGTCGAGCCCTTTCCTCTCGGCCTGTCGGGCGAGCGTGGCGATGATGTCGTCGGCTTCGAAGCCCACCTCCTTCACGGTGACGATGCCGTGCGCCTCGATACACTCGTCAATGAGCGGAAGCTGGCTGACGAGCTCGTCGGGCATCGGCTTTCGCGTGGCTTTGTAGTCGTCGAACAGGTCGTTCCGAAACGTCTTTTCCCCGGCGTCGAGCACCACGGCGACATAGTCGGGCTTCCGTCGGAGGATCTTCTGAAGCATCCCGGTGAAGCCGTAGACCGCGTTGATCGGCCGACCGTCGGGCGTCGTCAGACCCCGGATGGCGTAGAAGGCCGAGTAAATGTGCGAATGTCCGTCAATGAGGTAGAGTGTTTCAGGCATGGACGGCCGAGACTCAGAGGATTCGTGCCACGGAGGCAGCACCACAGTGGTTCCGACGCGACAAGTCCGGTTGCATCAGGCGGTGCGAAACGTGCCCAAGGAAGAAGCCGTACGATCAGTGCGGTTTCGAGTCAAAGCAGTGGGCAGATCGAGAAGGGTTGCCTGCGATGAGTCACCGGACTGACGAATCTGAGGATAACCAACTACATAGACATATAGCCGTCCGGACGGGGGGTGTCAAGGTTTTTTCCGTTTTTTTGTTGAAAGGCGGAGTGAAAGCGTCATATAATGCACCAACTTGGCCAGGGGCCCTGCGTGCGCGTAAGTCGTGATGCAGCATGGACTTACGGGCGAAAATGACTCGAAAGCGGTAGGATCCCGGCCGGGTTTTGGCACCCGGACGCCCCTCCTGCATTAAGAGGTTGACTTTGGGGCGCAACTTCCTATACTTTGTTGATTCATTCGACCCCGCTCAGGGTTAATCCTGAGCCTATCGATGGGTTGACCTTTCGACGTGGAACGACCGGTTGTGAGAGGGGATGACTTCCGCTTCCTCTCCCGTCGGAAGGCGTGTCCTGATATCCGAATACCAAACTGATGGCGGAGGTGGACGCATGACCACACGAATCCCACCCGGGGGGCGTGCCGGGATCTCGCCGGTGACGCTGGTCGTCTTTGTCATCCTGGCCATTATCGCGGCGATCGTCGCGTTTGCGATGTACACGGGGACGGTGACTCGCAAGGCGGAACTCGACAAGATCACGGCGGAGAGTGCGGAGCTGGACCGTCAGCTCCAGACGGTGGTCGCCGAGACGGGCGAGATCAGGAACTTCCTGGAATCGAAGCGTGACGCCGAGGCGGTCAAGACGTATTTCAACGAGATGGATCTGAAGAAAATGGGGGTTGACGCCGACCCGAAGAACTTCCGCAAGATCAACACCGCCCTTGAACTGTGGATTATGCGACTGAACCTGCTGATCGGTGATCTCACGAAGCGCATCGGTGAAGCCACCACACGGGCCGAGATGGCCGAGACCAGTCGCGACGCCACCCGGGACGATTACACCCGTCGCCTCGAGCAGAAGAACGCGGAGTTCCAGCGACTCGACCAGTTCCTGACCGCGGAACTCGCGAAGAAGGAGAATCTCGTCACCACCTACGCCAAGGAGAAACAGGACTTCATCAACAAGTTCAACAACGTCCGTGACAAGTGGGAAACCAGGAAGAAGGACCTTCTCTACAAGACCGAGCAGATGGCGCGCACCAACGCCGTCGTCCGACGCAGTCTCCTGGTGCTGAGACCCGAACCGTCGATTGCTCCGCCCTCGGGCAGGATCCTCCGCAGTGACTGGCAGACGAAGAAGGTCGTCATCGACCTCGGCGAGAGGGATTACTCGTTCCCGGGACTGGGCTTTGACGTGTACTCCATCGACAAGGACGGCGTGCGGGTCGTCAAGGGCAAGATCGAGGTCCAGGAAGTGCTGGGGGGTACGAGCGTCGCGCTGGTCATCGAGAGCGACCCGCACGACCCGATCGTGGCCGGGGACGCCATCCAGACGCCGTTCCTCCCGATTCCGAGGAAGCAGAAGTTCGTCATCGCCGGTTTCATTCCTCCCGGCGCCGCATACAGCAAAAGTCAGATGGAGGCACTGATTCGACTCAACGGAGGCGAGGTGCAGCCGGCGGTGGATCTCTATACCGACGTCCTGGTTCTGGGGGAAACGGCGCCCACCGGTGTCGCCGAAATGGACAAGAAGGTGATCAGTGAGGTGCAGAGCGAGGCGGAGAAGGGCCGGACCGAAGCGGAATTCGCACGTGAGATCAGCGTAAACATCCTGGACTACCGCGAGTTCCTCCAGAGCATCCAGCGGTAGATGTTGGAGTGCAAGGAATCGTTGAAGGAGAACCGGAATGTCGAACATCCCCGCAGGCGGAAGGGGTGTGTCCACCACGCAGCTGATCATTTTCATTCTGCTCATCCTAGCGTCCGGCGTGACGGCCTACGTCTTCTACACGGAGATCGACCGTCTGGACGCCGAACTCGGGAAGGCCAGGGAAGAGCACAAGAAGGCCGGCGAAGCATTGGCCGGCGCCCTCAAGACGCGCAAGGATTTGTACGACGCCATCGGGTACGGCAGTCTCCAGCAGATCCGGACGGCCTTCGATACCTCCCTGATCAAGGCGGAGCCGCAGACGCTGGAGAAGCTCCTCCAGGGCAAGTTCGCCAAGCGGGACGAGCTGATCAAGAGCATCGGAGTGGACCCGAGACAGGTGGATGAATCGGGTCAGTCGCAGTTTCTCCAGCAGACCATCACCAAGGCACGTCAGGCTGCGAAAGTCCCCGACAACCTGAAGAACACCAAGGTGGGGGATCTGATCGCACAGCTGATCCGTCTGGACGAGGCCCTGGCCGCGCGGGAGAAGGTGATCTCGGAGAACGAGGCCGCACTCCTGGCGGCCGACCAGAAGATCAGCGACAAGAACGCGGAGATCAAGCGAAAGTTCACCGAGATGGACGAGAAAGCGGCCCAGGCCTGGAACGAGCGCGTGGCCGAGCAGAACAAGCTCCGCTTCGAGCCTCCCAAGTGGGACACCGAAGCCGAGGTGCTCGAACGGGACCTCGCCCTCGAGCAGTCCATCAAGGGGAAGCTCGATCGAAAGATGAAGATCCAGAAGGACCTAGCCACCCCCATCGACGGGAAGATCCTGACGTATGACTGGCAGAGGGGCCGCGGCACCGTGGATCTCGGTGCACGGGACAACGTGAAGCCCGGCTACGAGTTCGACGTGTACGGCACGCGTCCGGGGCCGGACCGTCCCGACAAGCGGATCTACCATGCCCGCATCCAGCTCCTCGATGTCGGCCGTGAAACCAGCCTCTTCACCAAGATCGTCAGCGAGTACGACGCCAAGAAGCAGCCCGTCCTCGTCGGCGACCTCGTCAGCTCGCAGCTCTACGACGAGACCCGTCCCAAGACCTTCGCGATCAAGGGATGGTTCCCCGGGGGTGGAGATTACTCGAAGGAAAGCATCGCCGGAATCATCATCAAGGACGGGGGCATCGTCGAGAAGGACCTGACGCTCGACACCGACTACCTCATCGTCGGGGTCATCGACGAAAAGGTCCTGACAGAACCGAGCGAGGAAGCGAAGAGAGCCGTGGCCGAAGGCGCCAGGGCCTATGAAGAAGCCCGTCACACGTACGTGACCGTGCTGACCCTGGAGAAATTCTTCCGCTACATGAACCGCACGGGTCTCGCGACTTCGCCCTGAGCCCTCCGCCCTGCCCGGGGCGGTGAGCCCCGCGACGTTGCCCGGGGCCATGAGCCTGTTGAATGGCTTGTCGAACCGCCCAGGGCCGAAGGGGAATTGAAGCCTGAGGAAGAAGGCGTGAGACCTGAGCAAGTGAGGCCTTGGGGCACAGCCCTCATGTCTCAAGCCTGCCTTCCGGTCTCAAGCCTCAAGTCTGCCGTTCCAGCCTCGATTGTCCAGCCTCGCCGGCTCATTCTTCCCGAAGGCGGATACGCCATGCTGCGGTTTGCTGCCCTTCTCTTCGCCGCGGTCCTTGGCCGCCCTGCGTACGGCGAGTTTGCCTCCCTGCCGTCCTCGCCGACAAGCCGCGCCGCCGGGGCCGATTCGCTCCGGCAGCCGCCGGACGGAGGGCCAGTCACGGCCCTGGCCAGGGATACGGACGGCACTCTCCATGCCGGAGCCAACGACGGGGTCTTCCGGGCCGCGCCGGCGGGCGGAAATAACACCGTTACGGTGCTCAACACCGTCAGACGGACCTCGGACCTCGGCACGATCTGGCGATACTACGAGACCTGGCAGAGTGACGTCGTACGAGTGGACGGCAGACTGCTGAACGTCGACATCTTCGATGCGAGACGGAAAGCCGACGGCGCAGGCGGGAAACCGGCTTGGGCCATCAGGGAGGCAAAACGGGTCTTGGGTTCCCCTTTTCCCCCGGACGACTGGCGGAAGCCGGAGTTTGATGACCGAACGTGGGTCCGTCACCCGGGACCGTTTCCCAATTTCTACCGGAGTCTCGCGCTCATCTGTCTGCGCGGGAAGTTTCAAGTGACGGATCCCTCGCGTGTCCGTGCCCTGATGCTCTCGGTCAAGTTTCAGGGCGGGGTCGTCGCCTACCTGAACGGCCGGGAGGTCGGACGAGCGGGGCTTCCCGCCGGGAAGATCGAGGAGACCACGCTGGCCGACGCCTACCCGCGCGAGGCCTATGTCGACGCGAACGGTCAACTCATCCCGACGACGACGGAGTATCCGGGCCGCGTCATCGGCGCCGGGGAAGACGTCAGGGTCTCCTACAGTCTCAAGACCCAGGACATGGTGAATCGCTTCAAGCAGCGGGGGCGGGCGCTGAATGTGCAGATCCCGTCCTCGCTGCTGAAGAAGGGCGTGAACATTCTGGCCGTCGAGATCCATCGGGCGCCGGCCGACCCGGTCATGTTCACCACTCTGGACCTGTCGGGGGGAAACAACGGCGGCATCCCGCATTGCTGGAACCGGGGCTCCCCGGAAGATGTCAAGCTCACCGCGGTGGCCGATGCGGAGGCGATCCTGCCCAATGTCGGCCGACCGGAGGGCCTGGAGGTCTGGACGGAGGGTTCGCTTTCCGAGGTCGGTCCACTGCGCTGCGGCGACCCGAACGAAGCACCGGGGAGCATCAGGCTGTGCGGGGTGAAAAACGGGGCCTACGCCGGACAGGTTCTCGTGGGCTCCCGAAAAGCCATCGAGAACTTGAGTGCAACCGTCAGCAGTCTGAAGCGGCGGAACGCCATCATCCCCGCCTCGGCCATTCAGATCGCTTACCCGAGCGTTGCGTCGGACGCACTGGAAAGCTCGCCGCCTGCCGTGATCTCTCCACCGGCGCAGGTCGACGGGGTGCAGGTTGTCCACATGGGCAAGACGGCTGCCGAAAGAGTGGGAGTCGTTCAGCCGATCTGGGTCATCGTCAAGGTGCCGCGCGACGCGCTAGCCGGGACCTATAGGGGTGTGCTGACGGTCCATGTCGCCGACGAGCGGCCCATTCCCGTGCCGATCGAGCTCAACGTGGTGGGCGACTGGGTGGTGCCGGACCCGCAGAACTTCACCACGTTCATCGGCGTCCTCGAGTCGGCAGACTCGGTCGCGATGCAGTACGACGTGCCCCTGTGGTCCGAAGAGCACTGGAAGCACCTGGACAGGATCTATGAACTCCTGGGCCAGATCGGCACCAAGGACATCTACCTCACCGCCGTTGCCAAGACGCACCTGGCCAACCAGGAGAGCATGGTGCGGTGGATCCGACGGGCCGATGGGACGTACAGGCACGATTACTCGGTCCTGGAACGTTATCTGGACACGGCGCTCAAGCACCTGGGCAAAGTCCCGGTGGTGTGTCTCTATCTGCACGACTACGGGTTCCGCATCGAGAGCTCGAAGATGCCGCCCGTTGTGCCGGTCGTCACCGAACTCGAGACGGAGACCGGCAGACTCGGTGAGTTCACGCCGCCCGCGTGGGGTACCCCGGAGGCGTCAACCTTCTGGAAGCCGGTGATCGACGACACGCGCGAGATCCTGGCCAAGCGAGGGGTGGAGAAATCCCTGATGTTCGGCATGGCCGCCAACAACTGGGTCCAAGGGCAGTGCTGCCAGGATCTGAAGACCATGTACCCGAAGATCCTCTGGGTGAACCGCACGCACTATTACATGCCGACCGTAGGCGACGGAAAGATGACCCAACCCGTCGGCCTCTGCTCGACCGTGGGCGGCGTCGTCAACATCTTCTATGACCCGGAGGAGACGGGCATGAGGTACGGCTGGCGCACCCGGACGCATCAGGGGATCATCATCGATTTTCCGCGACTGGGCAACGTGCCGGGCGCCGTCTTCGGAGGCCATCTGCCCACGTACCGGATATTCGCCGAGGGCGTCTTCCTGTCGGGCGGCGCGCGATGGAAGAACTCTCCCTCGGTCCAGGGTGCGGGACACATCGGGGCGGACTTCTGGCCGGTGCTCAAGGACCCGCGAGGCGGTCCTCCCGAACAACTGAGCGGCCGGTACGTCTTCTGGCATTCCCTGAGCATCAACCAGGTCATCGCCTCCATTCTGGGTGCCGGCACGAACGGGCCGGTCCCCACGACCCGGCATCAGGTGATGCGTGAGTCCCTCCAGGAGGCGGAGGCCCGCATCTTCGTGCAGAACGCCCTGCTCGACCATGCCGACAAACTGGGACCGGACCTCGCGAAGCGCTCCGGGGAACTGTGCGATGAACGGACACAGATCCTGCGATACTACTCCTACTACTGCGAGCCGCTCGTTCTGGACGACTACGCGAAGGTGTTCGACCAGGAGAGATGGGACAGGCTGTCGGAAAAGCTGTACCAGGCGGCGAGTGATGTCGCCAGGGCGCTGGGGAGGAACTGAACAAGTCGCCGAGTCACTGAGTCGCTGACGGAAAGCAAGAAGAGGCACACGTCCGACGCCGTCCCGTCGGGGGGCCTTCAAGTCGCGGCTTTCGCCCGGCCCAATTGGCGCTACTGGTACCCGCCATGGTGGGACAGGCATCCGCCTTCGCGAGAGCGCCGAAGCCGCTTCGGCGGAGGAGCTTCTTGCCTGTCACAGCGTCGGGGTCGCTCCTGGAAGCGACCCCGTTCTTTTGCGCCCTGCGGGCCGAAGAGCTTTGCGCGGAGTTCGCGCCAAACCCCGTCCGGGTCCGCCAGGCATCATCCCCACGGTCGTATGGCGGGTCTTGAGGTGCTTGTCGATAGCTCGTGCGAACCCGAGGTCGCGTTGACCCGCCAAGTCTGCCGGCAGTCTGCCTCACCGTCGTGGCCCATGACTTCAAGAAGAAAATGATCCTCATCCTCCCAGGCAATGAACTGAAAGGTAAGCCAGTAGGGATTGCCGGGCAGTTCCTTCTTCACGGCGTCCTCATCCAAGGACAACTCCACTTCCGAGAGGGTGTGGTGGATGCGAGGTGGCTTTGTAAACAGAGAGTTCTCGGTCACGATGTACTTCCCCGTGGGCGATGGATACATATAGATGCCCTGGTGCTTGAACGCAAGCCTCTGGCAGCCGTTTACGAATACGACTCGTTCGTAGTCCTCCTCCACGTGATGGAAAGGAAACGGGACGGCAAGATGAGGCCCGAAGATGAAAGCGAACACCTCATGAAGTGCCGTCGTACGCACCTCGATGCCCCCTGGGTAGGTCACCTTCGTAGTCGTCTTCCATCGGATGGGAGATCCACCAAGAATAAACGGGCAAATTCCCCAAGCCACATAGAGCACCACAAGGAGCACGCTGACCCGCAGCAACCATTTCCACGATCTTGACATATCCCGTTTCCCCGACAGAAGACCACCGTATGATCAACACAATCAAAATAGGGACAGGCACTAAAGACCCTGAAACCTTTTTCAGATTCAAGAGTGCCTCATCCTCCGAACAGCTTCTCGTGCAACTCCCACCAGCCGCCCTGCGGGTCCGATTCCCGCGCGCGCTGGAGGTGTCGCTTCTCCACGAAGAGTATCGCGGGGTTGGAGAGTTTTTCGCGCCGGGCGAGGCGTTCCAGCAGCTTCTCTTCCTCGCCGCTCAGCGCGTGGGCACTCACAAGCTCCGTGAAGAGTGCCCAAGCGGGTCCAGCGAAGAAAAAAGAGGTCAGGAGCCTTTCCATCAGGGGTCCCGACCCCTTTTTTCTTCGCAGCCGCTTCGCCAGGGCGAAGGCGAACACCGCCAGGAGAAGGATGAGGAGAACGAGGAGCACCGCGGCGGACGCGACACTTCCCGTCTTCGGCCAGGGGAAGAGCTCCCTTGCCCGCTCGATCTGGGCCACGAGGGGCGTCCATTCCGCGCACGCCAGGAGGCAGGGGCGAACCGACGTGTTCGCCCGATGATCCGCCGGGCAGACACACGGGTCTGCCCCTACGTCTCTGTCCATTGTCTGTCTCCCTATTCTCCCGATTCGGACGGGAATCGACTATCCGAGGATGGTGAGGGCCTTGGACCGCACGCGCTCGCTCGGGTCCCCCTCGGCCAGTTTCCTCAGGAGCTCGGTGCGTGCGGGGTGGTCGATCTCACCCAGAAGCCAGGTCGCACTGAGCCGCATCATTTCGTTTTCGCTTGCGAGCATGTCGTCGAGCATCCGCGGAGCGTCACGGTCGCCCATGGTCCAGAGTGCCTTGACGGCGTTGGCCCGGATGCGGTTGTTGGGGTGCGACGCGAGGATGCGGACGAGCTCGCGGAGTTCCTCCCGTCCGACGACTTCGATGGCTTCGACGGAGTTGGCGACGACGCGGCGGTCCAGGTCGCTCGTGGCCTGGAGCAAGGCGCGGATGGCCGCTTCGTCTTCGAGGATCCCGAGCGTCTTCACGACGGTGGCGCGGACGTGCCGGTCGGGGTCTCCGGCGAGCGCCAGCAGTGTCGGGCGGAGGTCCTCTTCCCCGTGGAGCGTCACTACGATCTTCACGGCCCTGAGCCGGCGCTCCGGCTCGAGACTGGCGAGTTCCCGCTCGAGACGCTCGAGATGCTCCGGGTCGAGTCGCCGGAGCACCCGACCCGCTAGCAGCTTCGTCGCTTCGTCCAGACGGTCGAACGTGTTGAAGAACTGTGCGAAGGCGTCCTCGGGGAGCGACTCGGCCCGAGGGTGTGCCCAGGGGAGTTCGAGCTCCAGCATCTCAAGCGCCGACTCCTTCTTCCCGGCCGCCTGCGGCGCCCTGCCGCCGGGCACGGTCCCCATTTCCCCCTCCAGGAACATCAGTGCCAGCGAAATCTCTTCCGGCGGCCGCTTCCCCTCGAGGGCCTGGAGCACACTCTCGGCGATCCCAGTGACGAACATCGACGGGGACGCGCCGATGATTCTCCCCAGGAAATCGCCCTTTCGCTCCGCCGGGACGCCCGAGAGCACAAGAAGTTGGATCGCCCGGAGTGCGAGAAGCGCGTTCGAGAAGATCTCCTTGCGCACACCGCCGGGTGCGCCGGGCACTCCCTCCTCCCCCCGCGTCTTCAGGAAGTCGATGCTTCGCAGCTCGCGGAGTCTCTCCCGCAGGCGGTGATCGGTGAAAAAGCGACCGTTCGCGAGGAGCCGCCTCACGAACGGGAGGTCCCGGCGTCCCTCGATGACCGCGAGCATCCTCCCGGCGACGCGGACGTCCCTCAGACCGTCCAGGAGGAACGAAACGAACTGCGGGCTCGTCGAGTTCCACAGGAACCGGTTCAGCTTTTCCGCGCGCGGGTCCTGTCTCGAACTGAGGATGCCGAAGAGCGCGTCGTTGGTCCTCGAGTCGAGCCCCATCGCGAGCGTGAGCAGTCCGTCGGGCTGCTCCGGGGAAAACCTGCCCAGGAGTGCCAGGATCGGGTCGAGGAGTGCGAATTTCCTCGTCTCGAGCTCGGTCCGGCTGAGATCGATTTCGCCTCTCTCTTGACGCTCGGCCGACCGGTGGAAGCTCTCGGTCAGCTTCCGGAGTCCTTCGAGTGCGTCTTCGCGGATTTCGCGCCGCCGGTCGCACAGCGCCTCGGCCAGGAGATAGGCGAGCTTGAGCGTGCCTGAGCGCCGAACGATCTCCACCACGTTCATTCGGGTCTGAGGGGAACCCGTGGCGAACATCTCCCGCATCGGGAAGATCAGTTCATCGAGGTTTTCCAGGACGTCGTGCTGGACCTCGGGGGCGAGGGCGTGGAAGAGACGGATGAGGTGCGCCATGCCGTCGCGTCGGGAGTATTCGAAGATAGCCCGCGCGGCGGCGAGCTGGGTCGCGGGGTCCCGCTCTTCCAGTCCCGCACGGAGCATCTCGGAGGCCCCCGGGGCCTTCGAGCGCGCTATGGTGCGGAAGGTCAGCGGGATGCCTCCCGCCTCCGGGGGCGGACCTCCTGCGGCTTCACTGGATGCACGAACCTCACTCGACAAGTCTGTCTCCGTTCGGTTACGTTCCCGGCGGATGAATCCCATGGAGGATTATAGGAGGGAGGAGCCGTGCCGCGCAAGTCCAATCGGAGCAGGAGATCGGAGCAGGGGATTTTCGGCTTGTTACGCGCCCTTTCGCTGGCTACTATCTCGCGGGTCCTCGGGATATCTCCCTCTCCCTTTTTGGGAGAGGGACCCAAACTTCAGGAGAATGACCCATGACTTCTTCCCGACCCCTCGACTCTGATCGGAGTCTTGAGCGTGTCGAAAGGCCCGTAGTATCGCCGGTCATTGGGGCGATCCGCGAGAGTGCGACCCTGGCCTTGAACGCGAAGGCGAGTGCCATGAAGGCCGTCGGCGAGGACGTGATTGCGTTCGCCGCGGGCGAGCCCGACTTCGATACCCCCGATTTCATCAAGGAGGCGGCCACGAAGGCGCTCAAGGCCGGGAAGACGAAGTACGCCCCCGTCGCCGGGACGCCGGACCTGCGGCAGGCCATCGCCGAAAAACTGAAAAAAGAGAACGGGCTCGACTACGAGGCGTCCGAGATCGTCGTCTCCTGCGGGGCGAAGCACTCCCTCTTCAACGCCATCCTGACTCTGGTCTCGGACGGGGACGAGGTGCTGATTCCCGCCCCCTACTGGGTGACGTATCCCGAGCAAGTGCGGCTAGCGCGCGGCGTCCCCGTCTACGTCGAGACGCTCGCGAAGGACGGATTCAAACTCCGCCCCCAGGCCGTGAAGAAGGCGGTCAGGAAAGGCAAGACGAAACTCCTCATCCTGAACTCGCCCAATAACCCGACCGGGGCGGTCTACGACGAGGATTCCCTCGGGGCCATCGCCGATATCCTCGTCGCAAACGACCTCTACGTCATCAGCGACGAGGTCTACGAGAAGCTCATCTACGGGGGCCGCAAGCACGTGAGCATCTTCGGCGTGCGCGAGGGGATGAAGGAGCGCGGGGTTCTCGTGAACGGGCTCTCTAAGGCGTTCGCGATGACCGGCTGGCGGGTCGGGTACACCGCGGCGCCGAAGCAGTTCACCCAGCCGATGAGCCGGCTCCAGAGTCACAGCACCTCAGGGATAGCGACCTTCGTCATGCCGGCCGCCGCCGCCGCACTCCGAAGCGACCAGAGCGACGTCGCCAGAATGCTCGCCGCCTTCGAAGTACGCCGGGACCTCATCGTCCGACGGGCCAAATCCATCCCGCTCCTCGAATGCACCGAGCCGGAGGGGGCCTTCTACCTCATGGTCGGCATCGGGAAACTCATCGGGAAGAAGATCGCCGGGAAGAAGATCACTTCTGCCGCCGATTTCTGCATGGCGCTCCTCGAGACGAAGAAGGTCGCGGCGGTCGCCGGCGAGGACTTCGGCGCCCCCCACTGGGTCCGCTTCTCCTACGCCACGAGCGAGGACGACATCAACCGTGGCTTCGACCGCATCGCCGAGTTCGTGAAGGGACTGACGTAGTTTGCCCTGCGGAGGGACAGGAAATGGGCAATAGGATTGTCGCGAACTCCGGTGCGGTCGTCCCCGTGGAGAGGATTCAAACGCGAATCCTGCTTATTCGGGGAGAGAAGGTCCTCCTTGATTCGGAATTGGCAATGCTCTATGGGGTTACCACACGTCGTCTGAACGAACAGGTCAAGCGGAACCGTGATCGTTTCCCCGAGGATTTCATGTTTCGGGTGACTCGGCGGGAATTATCTAACTTGATGTCGCAATTTGCGACATCAAGTTCAGCGTGGGGTGGACGGCGAAAATTGCCCTATGTCTTCACCGAGCACGGGGCCATCATGGCCGCGAGCGTCCTGAATTCCGAACGCGCGGTCAAGGCCAGCATTCACGTTGTGCGAGCGTTTGTGAAACTTCGCGGCATCATCGCCGCCCACAAGGAACTGGCGCAGAAGCTTGCGGAACTGGAGCGGAAGATCGCCGGGCACGATCATGAGATCGTGGCATTGATGGCGGCCATCCGCGAACTGATGGAGCCGCCGTCCACGGGCCGACGCAGACTCGTCGGTTTCCATCCGCGCCCCGGCGATGCCCGAAGCGGGTGAAGTTACCGAAGCCGGGCGGCTTCGACCGCATCGCCGAGTTCGTCAAGGACCTGAGGTAGTCCGCCCCTGACGGTGCTCCCAACGGCCGGGTTACTCGACAGAAGTTCTCCAACTTGATATCGCAATCTGCGACATCAAGTTCAGCGTGTCTCTCTTCTATTCCCTCTCTCCCCACCGGGGGGAGCACGGTGAGGGGCGGCAATTCTCCCTCTCTGCGTCCTCGGCGACCTCTGCGGTTTCAGTCCCGCAGTTTCTCCCATGCCTGCCGGAACGTATCGAGGCTCTCACGGTCGAAGAGGACTATTCGGACGGTTTCGAGGGAGGATTTCTCCTCGCGGAGGAAACGTGAAATCTCTCCCAGCATGATCTTCGCGCAATCTTCTACGGGGAATCCCGCGACCCCCGTGCCGATGGCCGGGAAAGCCACCGAGTTCATCCCTTTTTCCTTCGCCCGGAGGAGACTGTTTCGTACCGAATCGCGCAGGGTTTTTTCCGTGGTGAGGGGCCCGCCGAGACCCATGCTTGCGGCGTGGATGACGTACTTGGCCCTGAGCATTCCCCCGGTGGTGACCGCGGCTTCCCCCAGCGGAATCGGACCGATCCGGCTGCATTCCTTCTGGATCTGCGGCCCGCCTTTGCGCCCGATGGCGCCGGCGACGCCCCCGCCCAGGATAAGCTCCGTGTTGGCCGCATTGACGATGGCATCCGTGGCCTCGTCGGTGATGTCCCCCTGCTTGACGATGATCTTTTCCCGGCTCATAGACTCCCCCAGGAATCGCATTTTCCGTGGAGATTAGCCTGCTCCTGGGGCCGTGTCAAGGACTGCCCCCGGACCCAAACAGGCGTACAGGGGACAGAGAAACTCTGTGGTTTTTACCTGCTCCCCTGCCCTACTGTTCATTTTTCCGGCGTTTCCCCGCGACCGGCAAAAAAACTTGGAATTCCTCTGGAAATCTGTATAATCAAGCGGGACAATACCGTGCTTGATATAAGACGGCTCGGAAGGCCGCTTTGCGTCGAACGGCGGTTCGACAGGCCTTTCCGCCCTGAGCGAAGTCGAAGGGGGCATGAGGCGACGCGTCCGACCGGTTGGGCGTGAGGAACCGAGGCGTCAGCCCTGACGCAGGGGCGGTGCATGTGTCGCCCGTACGGCTGGAGGCTCGAGCCCATAGTTTTCGCACCCGACGGGGTGGCGACGGGAAACGAGACCCATGGCGGAGCGGTATCTGATGTTCGCCGAGGTTCAGCAGCATCTCGGGCTTTCGAGCGACGAGGTCCGGGAACTGATGGAGTCGAAGACCCTTCACGGCGTGGTCCTCGACGGCGTCATCAAGTTCCACGAGTCGGAGGTGATGCGACTGCGGGGGAAATCCGCAGGTCCCGCCGGAGGCAAGCCCGACAAGGACATGGGACTCGTCTTCCTCGTGGACGAGGAGGAAGAGAAGAGAATCGAGGGGAAGGCCTACGACGGCGAGGAGCTCCTGAAGGGGCGGGAGCCGGACGAACTGGCTCCGGATGAGGAGATCATGGAGCCGGTGGAGCTTTCCGAGGAACAGCTTCGGAACTCGGCCGTCCTCGGGACGGGAGGGGCGGTGGAGTTCGGCCGCGAGGTCGCCGAACGCGCAGGCAAGGAGAAATTCACCTCAGCGGAACTCTCCGAAGGCGAAGAGATCATCGACTCCTCGAAGGTGGAGCTGCCCGAGCCGGAGTTCGGAAGGCTCGCGACCGCACTGCCCGAAGCACGTCGTGAGGAGCCGCCCAGACCCGAGACGCCCTCGGCTCCGGAGAAAGCGGAAACGCCCGTCGAGCCGGAAGCGGAGAGACCCAGGGAGGAGTTGATTCGCCCGACGCTCAGGACCGGCGAACGAGCTCCTGCGGCGCCCGCCCCGGCCGGAGAAAAAGCGCCGGTCACGGCTCCTCCGGAGGAGGAAGTCGTCGAGGCAGCAGCACGTGCTCAAGGTGAAGCTGCGGCCGAGAAGGTCGAAAGCGAAGCGGTCGAACTCCGAATCGAGGGTGAGCCGGAGCCGATCCGCGTCGTGACCCCCGAGAAGGGACTAGCGTTCGTCGAGGAGGAGACCGGACCGATGGTTTGCCCGGTTCCCCCGGCGATCGAGGGGGCGCCGGCCGAAGAGGCGGCGGCTAGACCGCCCGTCACGGAGCAGATAGCGCCGGTGACGCCCGTGGCGGCGCCGACTTTGGAGGAGGAAAAGCCAGAGCCTCTTTCTGAAGAGATCGAACGAACGTTCGAGGTGACTCCTCCCGCTCCGATGGTTCCGGTGACAGAGTCGTTCGAGCGGGCGGTGGACGAGGATCTCGGGGACCTCGAGGCGGAGCCGGAACCCGCTCGCATAGAGGACCTTGTGTCGAAAGAAGAGGTCCCGTCGGCCAAAGAGCCGGGCGAACGCGAAGTGCCAGAAGCGATTTCTGAAGAAGTCGAAGCGCCCGCGGCCGAGTCGGAAATCGCTTCACGGGAAGGCGCGGAGTCCGTCGAGGAAGAGCCGGCCGAGGAGGCCGCTCGGGCGGAGTTTCCGCCTCTCGAAAGAGCGGTTCCGGCGGAAAGGATGGTCCCGGAAGCCGAAATTGCGAAAACACCCGTCGAGCAAGAAACAGGAGCACCAGCAGGATTTGAGAAGCCAGTCGCAGCGGACTGGGGGAAACCGGCGTCGTTCGTCCCGGTGGAAGAACCTCTGGAGGAGGTAGAACAGGTGACCGAGGAAAAGAAAAAAGAAGAGGAGAAGGCCAAACCGTCCGAAGAAAAACCGGTTCCCCCTGCCGAGGAGGAGAAGAAGGCAGAGGAAGGGGCCGTGCCCGAAAGCATCGAGGTGTTCGACCTCGAAGCGCCTGCCGGCAAGGGCGGAGAGGGTGAAGAGGAACTGGTGACGCTCGAGGAAGAGGCGCCGGTCGAGGAAGCGGCGGGTGCCGAGGCGGCCAAGGAAAGGACCCTCGAAGAGGAAATGGCCGAGCTCTTCGGCGAGGAAAAGCCCGAGCGTCCTGCCGAGGAAGCGTTCGCGGCTCAGGCTCCCGTGGAAGACTTCGACCTCTCGGTCTTCCAGAAGGGCACCGGGGGCGAGCAGGCGATGCCGGTGGCGGAGGAAGCACTTTTCGAGGTCGGTGAGCAGGGGACGCCGGCCGCCGGGCAGGCGCCTGTCGAGGAAGCTGTTCCCGACGTGGAGACCGTCAGCCGCATCCGGGCACTCACCGAAGAGCGGCGGGCTCCCGGGGCCCTGGCGCTCACGGCGGCCGCACTGCTCGCGTTCGTGGTGCTCGCGTTCACGGGCATGCTTCTCTGGCACGTCTTCATCACCAGGTGACGGACGTGGGAAGTCTGCTTCGGACAGACTCCCGTGACAGGATATCTCGTGTGAGGTCTGAGCAGAAGAGGAAAGGGGGGACCATGATTCGTGCTTGTGTGGCGGTGATATCACTGCTGGCGGTCGCGGTGCTGCTCTCGGGGTGTGCGGCACAGCCTCAGCCGGTGGTGGACACGTCGCTACAGAACGAGAACACCAATCTCAGGCAGCGGGTTTTCGAACTGGAGGGGGAGAAGACCCAGCTGCGGACGGAACTGGCCGGCGCCCGGGGGGACCTCGCCAGTGCCCGGCTCGACGCGGAGCAGTGGAAGGCGAATTACGAAGCGGCCAAGACGGCACTTCCCGTGTCGAGCGGCGGACTCCCTCCGGAACTCATGAGGAAGTTCATCGAGATCGCCCAGGCGGGCGGACCGTTCGAGCTGGGTCCCACGGGAAGTCTCAAGGCGTCGTCCGACATCCTGTTCGATTCGGGGAAGATCGAGCTGAAGTCCACGGGGCAGACCGCCCTCAAGGAGATCGCCCCCAAGCTCAAGGAAATCCTCACCGACAAGCGGGTGATGCTGCGTGTGGACGGTCATACGGATACCCAGCCCATCCGGCGCTCGGGATGGAACGACAACCTGCACCTGTCGCTCATGCGTGCGAGGGCCGTGGTGGTGTTCCTGGGCACTCAGGGGGTGCCAGCGAACGCGATGTGTGCGGCGGGGTTCGGCGAGTGGCATCCCGTCGCCGACAACTCGACCAAAGAAGGCATGGCGAAGAACCGTCGGGTGGAATTGAGTCTCATTTCCTCCGGCCAGACCGGACCTGCGACGCCGCCGCCTGAAATCGAGACCCCGGCTCCTGAACCCAGGACACCTGCGCCAGCCACCAACCCGGAGCCCGAGCCCATGGATTGAGGACAATGTCCGTCTCGCTCCACGAGTGGGGACGCCCTGCCCGGTGTCCCCACTTTGCCTGTACATAGTGGTGGGCCGTCCATGACCATGCCGTCGCATTCACGTCTCCGGTCCTTTCTCGAACTGGCGGCTTCGGTCCGTCTGGGAGTGGTTCTCCTGGTGATCCTGTCGGCCGCTTCGGTGCTGGGGACGGTCATCCTCCAGAGCCCGCTTCCAGGAGGGGCCCCCGAGGAGATCGTCCGTCACTACGGGAGCACTTTCTCCCGGGTCATCGAGGTCCTCCGGCTCACCGACGTCTTCCACGCCCTCTGGTACCAGGCGCTCTTGGGACTCGTGGGACTCAACGTGCTGTGTGCGACGATATCCCGCTTCTCACTTCGTCCCGGGAAGCTGGGGTTCGTGCTGGCCCACGTCGGGGTGCTCTTGGTGCTGCTCGGAGGACTCCTCTACTCGGTCCGGGGCGAGAAGGGCGTCATCACGCTCCGCGAGAAACAGTCGTCCGGGAAGTTCCTGTCGAGGCGCGGGCGCGGGGAACGCCCGCTTCCTTTCACCGTGACGCTCGACCGGTTCGCCGTCGAGTACTACCCGGCGGAGATGGTGTTCGTCGGGCCGAAGCGAGAGGCGCTGTCGGTGAAGCCGCAGGCCGGGCGCGAGGTCACTCTTGCGTGGGACGGCACGCGCGTCCGGTTTGAGCAGGTGGTGGAAAACGCCCGTCGCGTCGTCGAGGTGCTCCCCGGGTCCTCGGGACCGCCTCACCCGGCCGCACATCTCCGCATCGAGACCGAGGAAAAGCAGATCGACTTCTGGCGGTTCGCCCGCCGCACCGGCGCCCCCGACGCCCTCCTGAAAATGGACGGGCGAATCGCCGTCGCGTTCGACCCCGAAGAAGTGGCCCGCACGAACCCCCTGGCGACCCAAGCGACACTCTACGTCATCAACCGTTCCACCGCCGTGCTCGCGGAACTTCCCGCCACCGTGGGCAGGACCTTCCAGCTCCCGGACGTCACCCCGCCGGCGACCGGGGAAATCCTGGAGGTTCTCGACGACGCCGACAACACGACACTCGGTCCCGGGCTCCGCATCCAGATCCACAGTGGGGAGTCCTTTGCGTGGCGGCACGTCTTCGCAGGGCTGCCCGACTTCGTCCCGGACGCGTTCACGGGTCCTCCGCTTCGGTTTCCGGAGATCCGTTTCATCTACTACCGTCCGAGGCAGATTCTGTACGTGATGCAGAAGGCGGGGCCGGCCTACGAGTTGCGCTCGTGGGAAAAAGGGACGTGGCGGGAGCAGCCGATTGTGCCGAATCAGCCCGTCCAGGTCGGACCGGTCAAACTGACGCTCCTCGAAGTGCTTCCTGCGGCTCACGTCGAGACACGGTACGACCCCGCCGAGGAGCCGACGGGCATCGAAGCGGTTCTGCTCGACGTCTCGACGCCGCATGAGGAACCTCGACGGTTCTGGATGTCCGCCGTCGGCGACGACCGGACGATGAAATTCGGCGAGCGACTCACGCTCGGGTACCTCGTCTCCCCGGACGTGAAGGAATACCGGAGTGAACTCACCGTGGACGATCACACCGGTCGGCCCGAGTCGTGCATGCTCCGGGTCAACCATCCGCTCCGGCACCGCGGGTGGGAGATCTTCCAGGAGGGGTACTGGCCGGAAGGGACCCGGACGGTCAGCCGGCTGGTCGTCAGTCGCGACCCGGGGCTGACGCTAGCCGAGGTCGGGTTCGTGATGCTGGCGGCCGGTGTCTTTTTTGCCTGCTTCATCAAGCCGGTCATTGTGCGGAAGGGAGTCGGGCAATGAGTTTCCTTCTCGCGTTGGCGCTGGCGCTCTATTTCGTGTCCGGGACGCTGAGTCTCGCGCATTCGGTGAGACGGGGCGTCTCGCTTTTCCGCTGGTCCTCGCTCGGCGCGCTCGCCGCGGGCGTCATCGCTACTGCCCTCTGGATCGTGACGAGCTGGCACTCGGCCGGTCACCCGCCGTTCGCCGAGCTTCACGGGTGTCTCGTGCTCCTCGCACTGTGCGTGGGCATGGTGTCGCTGTCGATCGAGCTTCTCGAGGACGTTCGATTCGTCGGGGGGCTCAGTTCGCTCGTCGCGGCCGGCGTGCTGATCGTCCGCGTGCGGTACCTGGGGGAGGTGCGTGAGCTTCCCCCGGACCTTCAGAGTCTCTACTTCGCCCCGCACGTCCTGAGTTACTTCATCGCCTACGGGGCGCTGACGGTGTCGGGACTGGCCGGTCTCGTGCTCCTCGTGGCGAGACTGGTCGGCCGGCCTGCGGACTCCGGACACGCGGGGTTGCTCGAAAACGTCGAGACCTGGATCTTCCGCTCGGCGCGAATCGGCTTTCCCTTTCTCACGCTGGGACTGGTCCTCGGGGCGTTCTGGGCCCAGGCGGCATATACCGACTACTGGTCGTGGGACCCGAAGGAGGTCTGGGCGCTCATTACGTGGCTCCTGGTTGCAGTGTGGTTTCACCTGTGGACGACGGGACGACGCGGGGTGCTTCCGGCGGCAGTGATGGTTCTCGCGGTGGGAGCCCTCTATTTCACTCTCTTCGGGATGGGCCTGCTTCCGACCGCCGGACAAAGCGTCCACACCTACAGCCAGCCGTGATTTCCTTATCCGCAGGCCGTTTTCCTGCCGATACAGGATATATTCCCCTCAAGAATCCTGGGAGGTTCACCTGACATGAAACGACTGCTCGCGGTCGTGCTAGCGGTGGTCGGGCTGGCTCTTCCGAGTTTCGGCGGCGCCGGCGACACGGGGAAGCCCGGTCCCGATTCATCGGGACGGAAGTCCTCCACCGCCGCCAAGGTTTCTGAACCCGAAACTGTTGGGAAGATCAAGCTGGAGAATGTCACGCCCGGAATGCGCGTGAGGCTCCAGCTCAGCTACGGGAGGCCCTTCGTCGGGACCGTCCTGCGCGTCACGGAGACGATGGTCGATCTGGACCTCTCCGCGGAGGCGTCCGGACTTCCGGGGAAGGTGCGGTTCCGGAAGTCGGATATCACCGAGGTCACCGAGCTGAAGAAGCAGACCGACGAGGAGAAGCGGGAGGTGCTCGATCAGAGACAGAAGAGCATTTCGCGGATCAAGATCGAGGAGCAGGCCCGCTTCGAGGAACGCCAGGCCGAGGAGAAAAAGGGCGAGGAGACGGAAGAGACCGCTCAAGAGGATCTCAGGAAGGCACTCGACGTCACGGTGAGCGCGCAGCAGGAGGAGCAGATGCGCGCACTCCTGACGGAGTTTCCCCCGACCGAATGGGGGGAGGAGAAATTCCGTGAGATCCGTGAGAACTGGATTCTGCGCGACCTCCGGCCGACGGACAAGGAAGCCCGGTTCTTGACCGTCTTCAAGGACTGGAAGGAAGCCCGCGATACCGTCGCGATTCTCGACGCCCGCAACGAGGAGAAGGAAGGCGAGAAGCTCCTGCTCAAGTTCCCTCCGTCCGAAGGGTGGGGACAGGCGAGGCTGTCGGCGATTTTGGAGAAAGAGGCCAAGGGCGAGCCGGTGACGGAGAACGAGACCGAGTTCAAGAAGTCCTACGAGGCGTGGTCACAGGCCGTGGTCCGTCGTGCGGCCCGGCAGGCGCCTCCCGAGACGACTCCAGAGGGCGAGGAAGAGAAACCCGTCGAGGAGAATCCTCCGGTCGAGCAGGAAAAGCCCGCGGAAAAGCCGCCGGCGGAGACAGCCCCTGTCGAGGGTAAGCCTGCTCCGCCGGAGAAGCCCGCGGAGGAGGCCCCGGCCGACGAGAAGCAACCCCCTGCCGGAACGAAAGCCCCGGCCGATGAGAAAACTCCCGACGAGGTCAAGCCCCCCGCCGCCGAAAAAACCCCGGCCGACGACAAGCAGCCCCCCGCCGAGGAAAAACCCGCCGCAGGTGAGAAGACACCGGCGGCACCCGCCGAGGAAAAGCCAGCCGAGTGAAACCCGACCGAGGCCGCCGGATAGACCCCGCCGCCGGCTTACGAGGTGAGGGTTGATGCCCGGCCGTAGTCCGCAAGTCAACAAGTCAACAAGTCGAGACTGTAGCAGCATTACAGAGCCCGCACAGCGGGCGAGTGGTGGTAGCCTCGGGCGCGAGCCCGTGGGTTCATTGACGCCTCTGCGCCCTCTCTTTTCCGTTGAGCCCGCGTAGCGGGCGATTGACGCCTTCGCCACCGCGTCAATCGCCCCCTCCGGGGCACCTGAGAAGAAGAAAGAGGTGCGCGGGACCCACGGGCCCACGGGCTTGCGCCCGAGGCTACTCTCAAACGCCCCTGACGGGGCTGAAAACAGCCGAAACCGGCCACATTACTGAATCACCGCTCTGGAATGCTGCTACAGTCTCAACAAGTCCCAAGTCAACAAGTCAAGAAAACGGCAACAATGGGGCTGTTCAAGAACCCTAGTGTGTGCCAGGGGCAGCTTGCCTGCCCCTGCGGAGCTGCGAAAGAGCTCGAAAACAGGACGAGACGAGCCGCCCCTGCCACACCGACTTGTGTCGGCGGAGGTTTTTCAACAGCCTGGAATCCCTGTCAGGACGCTACAAAGGTCGTGTCATCCTGAGCGAAGCGAAGGATCTGGTCACTACACGGGGAAAACACCCGCTTTTTCGCGCTGACACCGGGCATTCTTATGGATGCCGGGCAAGATTCTTCGTCCCCCTCCATGAATCGGGGTCCTCAGAATGACATTTTTAGCGTCCGGCTATTCAACTTGCGGCTGGGGACTTGAGACTTGCGGGCTCTTCTGTTTGAACTTGTGGACTTGTTGACTTGCGGACTTGTTGGCTTGGGACTTGTTGACCTGGGACTTGTTGACTCGGGACTTGCCGACCTGGGACCTGTGGATGTCCTCAGGTGTGATGTCCGGCGGAGCGTGCCGCCTCGAAAAGTCTTCGGGCGTTCTCGCCGAGGAAGTCATCGAGGTGTGATGTGCCGGCGAGTCGCGCCCGTGCACGCTTGAGCATCCCCCTCTGACTGATGAGCGGGTAGTCGGTGCCGAAGAGGATCTTCCGGGGGACGATCTGCGCGGCGACCAGGAAGATGCGGTCGTCGTAAAGGAGTGCGGAGGCGGCGGAGTCGTAATAGACGTTCCTCAGCGCCGCCGCGACCTCGGGCATCATCTCATACGAAAGAATGCCTCCACCCCAGTGGGCACAGATGATCTTCACCTCGGGGAATTTGCCGGCCAGGCGATAGATCACGTCGGGCATCACCTTGCCCTTGCCGGGGTAGTCGTGTCCGACCGGCTCGCTGGTGTGGATCATAACGACGAGGTGGTGGAAGACGGCGAGGCGGAGACAGGCGTCCATGACGCGCTCGTCGTCGAGACGGAAGCCCTGACCGTCGGGCATCAGCTCGCCGATGCCGGCGAGTGCGCGTCCGTGAAGCCGGACGACCTCCTCCTCGGTCACGGCCATGTTGCCGGGGTCGACCACGGCGAAGGGGATGAGTCGGCCCTCGGAGTTCGCGGCGGCTTCGAACACGTAGTCGTTGGCGGAGCGGAGCCGACCGGCGTCCGACCAGGGAAACCCGAACACGACGGCTCGGTCGACGCCGGCACGCTTCATGGATGCGAGAAGCTGCTCCGCCGTCGCCATCTTCCGCTTCGGGTTCGCGTAGAGCGTTCCGAACCACGGACAGGCCTGAACCAGACGCACGCGGTCCCGGATGAACTCTGGGGGAAACACGTGCGTGTGAACGTCGATCACCATCTTGTCTCGCCAATCAACTCGGGTGTCACGAACTGGGGAGTCTCGCCAGCGCCTCCTCGTGACCCATCAGGACCAGGATGTCGTCGGGTTCGATGACGTCGGTGGGCTTGGGGATGTCGAGGATTTTTTCCGTCACCATCTCTTCCCCGTCCCGGGAGGCGGTGACGACTCTCTTCTTGATGGCGACGAGGTTGACGGAATATTTCTCCCGGAGTCCGAGTTCGACGACAGGCCGGTTGTGGAACTCTTCGGGGGCGCTCATCTGGACCATGCTGACGCCGTTGCCGATTTCGAGGAAGGAGACGAAGTTCGGGGCGATGAGTTTCTGGGCGAGTCGCACGGCGCTCTCGTCCTCGGGCGAGATGACCTCGTCGGCCCCGACGTGCAGGAGGATCTTCTGTCGGATGGGGGTGGCCGCCCGGGCGATCACCCGCTTCACCCCCATCGACTTGAGGAGTGCCGTCGCCAGGATGTTCGCCTCGAAGGTCTCCCCGATGCCGACAATGGCACACGACACCTTGTCGACCCCCTGGCCGCGGAGTGCCCGCTCGTCCGTGGCGTCCAGTCTCACCGCGACCGTCACGTCGTTCTGGATCTCTTCCACCAGTTCCCGGTTCATGTCGATGGCGATGACCTCTCGTCCGGATTTCGCCAGACTTCTCGCCAGCATCATGCCGAAGCGTCCCAGTCCGATGACCGCGAAGCTTTCCATGTCTTGCGCCCTTACCCAATCATGACGTGCTCTTCGGGATATTCGTAATCGACGGGCTCCGCTCTCTGACCGCTGGCCAGCACCAGGGTCAGCGGGCCGATGCGGCCCACGAGCATCGTCAGAATGATAATCAGCTTCCCGGCGGAAGTCAACTGCCGTGTGATGCCGGTCGAGAGTCCCACCGTCCCGAACGCGCTGAAGACCTCGAACATGGCCTGTCCCACCGAGACGGAGGACTCCTGCTCGACCCAGCACAGCAGGGTGGTCGCCGCGGCGACCACGAGTCCGGACACCGTGACGACCACGACCGCGTGGTTGAGTGCCGTTCTCGGAATCGTCCGGTGGAAGAGCTCGAAGCTGGGACGGTTCCGGACCACGGTCACCACCGCCGTCAGGAGCACCGCGAAGGTGACGGTTTTGATGCCGCCTCCGGTCGAGCCCGGACTCGCCCCGATGAACATGAGGAAACACACGAAGACGAGCGAGGCGTTCGAGAGTTTCGACGTGTCGATGGTGTTGAAACCGGCGGTGCGTGCCGTGACGGATTGGAACGTGGAGGCGAGGGCCTTTTCACCCAGGGGCATCCCGGCGAGCACCCCCTGCCGCTCGAAGAGGTAGACGACGAGCGCCCCCCCGAGGATGAGCGTCACCGTCGTGATGAGCACAAGTCTGCTCTGGAGCGTCAGGCCGATTCGCTCCGGCGATTCGAAGAGACGGCGTCGGCCGAACGGGAGCGGGAGCCGTGCCCAGGCGCTTCTCAGCATCCTCAGCAGGTTGAGGTGCACCGAGAACCCCAGTCCCCCCAGGACGATCAGAAGGCAGATCACCGCGTTCAACGACACGCTCGCACGGTACCCCGTGAAGCTCGTTCTGTACAGTCCGAACCCGGCGTTGCAGAAGGCGGAGACCGAGTGGAAGACGCTGCTGTAGATTCTGTCTTGCGAAGTCAGACTCCCCTGCCAGACGTGATAGAGGAGTGCCGCACCCGCCGCTTCGATGACGAAGGTCAAGAGCAGCACGTACACCACCAGTCTCACGACCTGGCCCATCGTCTGTTCGTTGAGGACTTCCTGCATGACCATGCGGTCCCGGATGCTCGTCCCCGTGCCGAGGACGAAGACGAGGAGGGCGGCGAAAATCATCAGGCCCAGTCCGCCGATCTGGATCAGGACGAGGAGGACGGCCTGTCCGAAGGGCGAGAAGTACGTTCCGATGTTCTGCACGGTCAGTCCCGTGACGCAACAGGCGCTCGTCGCGGTGAAGAGCGCGTCGATGAAACTCGCGTGTCCCCGTCCCGGCGTCGCATGCGGCCCGTACAGCAGCACTGTGCCGATCAGGATGATGAAGAGATACCCGGCCACCAGGACGTAGGTCGGTCGGAACCGTGTGTGGGCGAGCTTCCGCTGCGCCTCCACCGCGTCCACCGTCAGTCTCAGCACCATGGCGAGCTGGATGACGATGATGTACAGCTTGGCGACCGACCGGATGTTCAGCACGGTGAGGAACCCTTCGATGGCCGGGAAGTGGTGCAGTTCGCGGGCCAGGAGAAGCCACAAGAGGAGCAGACCGAACAGGATGTAACGCAGGAGGTGCTGCCGGAGATATCGGAGACGCTCCCGGGCGATCAGGAACTTGACGACCATGTCCAGCACGAAGAGCCCGATGATTCCCATGTCGAGTCGCTGGATGGTCGCGATGTTCTCGGGACTGAGGTAGCCCCCGTATTCGAGGATGAGCGAGACGAGTGCGACGGAGGCCACCAGGGACATCCCGATGTCGATGGCGCGTGAGGCCCGCTCGCGCCAGGAATGCTCAAACAAGGTGCTCATGCGGTCTCCTGGCTGATCCGACGATCCTGCCGGCGGGACCCGCGCAGTTCACGCCTAGAGGACTTCCAGACGCCTCACCGCCCTGAAGATGCCGGTGACTTCTTCCCGCGGATAGGTCTGTGGCTGATACCGGCTGTTGAGCGAGGCCAGCCGCACGGTGTGTTCCTCGTCGAGGAAGACCTGCTTGAACGTGCTCGTGACTTCCCCGTGGGAATCGATGCGCACGAAACAGAAGTCCCCGCTCTTGACCGGGCTCGCCGGGGAAATGATGAGGATGTCTCCCTCCTCGAAGCGCGGACGCATGGAGTCGCCGCAGACCACGATCGCGAACGCGTTGGGATCCGTCAGGTCCGGGACCGCCACGTACTCATCCGCGATGCCCGCCGGGTAGTCCAGGTCCGGCGATTCCGCGGGATACCCCGCACTCACCTTGTTGATGAGCGGGATGCGCCGGAGTCCGTTCGCCTCGCCGGCACGTTTCGGTTCCGCGTGTTCCCCCAGACGACCCTCGACGTACAGCCGGTCGAGTTCCGTCACACGCCGGATGTCCTCCGGCGTGCGGGCGATGTGTGCAAGCCGAAGGAGCGTCTTCGGCGCGATCCCCAGCGTCTTTTCGATGCGACGGGTGACGTCATCCCCTGGGGGCGGACGTTTCCCGCTCTCAAGGAGTGAAATGTACGGTCCCGTAACCCCTACTTTCTCGGCGAGCTCCGACTGTTTGAGCCCGGCCTTCTCACGGTTGAGCCTGAGTGTCTGAGCGAAACCGAGGGTTCTCACGGTACACCTCGCAAAGAGGTCATTAAGCGCCTGCTGGAATGAGGATACAACGAATTAACTAATTGGTCAAGTGACAAATCGCTTTTTTTACTCCAATTTGCGTAACGCCTTGCTGCGAAAGGAAATAAATTCGCCACTTCGTGCTTGACTAAATAGTTAGTTAGAGTATACTTGTGCCAGAACAGGAGATCGACTATGAACATCGGCTCTCGTATCCGCTTCTATCGCAGACTTCGGGATCTCTCACAGGGGGAATTGGCTTCGCGACTGGGCATGGCGGCTTCTCAACTCTCGCGCTACGAGAAGGGACATACGCAGCCCAGGCTGTCCGTGCTGGCGCGGATTGCACGTGCCCTGGATGTTCCCGTCTCGGATTTCTTTTTCTGAAAGCGGTCGTCATGGGAAAAAGGACTCGGTGCCGTCCGGAGGAACGCGGGGAAACCCGGCGGAGGAGCCGGGTCGAACCGGCCGCTGAGCGTTGTCCCGTGTCAGGACTCCCGTGCGAGGACTATCGGGACTGTCGAAACCGAACCTACTGCTGGCTCAAAGGTGGAGACGCCGATGACCCGACAACGGGTGCAAGCTGATCTTTCGAGCTTGCTGTGTGTGGACGTCTTGGCCGAGTGGCTCTCGTGGAATTTGACCCGTGAGGAACTCGCGGCCGAGGTCGAGAAACTGTTCCGTGAACAGGGACCCGTGCTGCCGCGCCAGATGAGACTCGATCTCCGGTGTTTCCTGGAGGACCGGTCTCGAAAGGCCCTGGCACGGTGTCTTGCGATGAACGAGGAGCCGAGTCGGCGCCGAGACTTCGTGGACTGGTGCCGGGAGATCGCTGCGGAAGGAGACAACCCCTATGAGCGTTTGGGGCTCAGTCAGGATGATTTCTGCGCGGAACGGGGACCGGGACGCATCGAGTAAGCCTTCCGGCGACCTTCCGGAGCGGGCCGCGGGACACCGCTCGGCGCGCATGGAGATACTCCGGGCGGACCTGTCGTCTCAAGCGGGATCTTGCGGCGGGAAGCGTTCAGCGGATGGGTTTGTTGACGGCCAGCACCGAGTCGTCTTTCCCGACGAACACCGCGACGGTGTTTTCGGGCACCTGTGGGAAGTCGGAGGTGAAGATATCGAGGTTCTCGCCATCCCATCCCATCCAGGTGATCCGGTTGACGTCCACCTCGAGCCCGGCGGTGGGTGCACCGGTACGGGTGACCGGGATCAAGCGGCCGCCGTCAAAGAGATAGGTCCGCCAGACACGGTAGTCCCAGCCGATCCAGGCGAGACGATTCGTGTCCAGCTGACCGGTGCTCGGGGCCTCGTTCGCGACATGGAGAACCAGGTCGTAGGCTTCGGACTTGTAGCCGAACCAACTGACCAGCGGGAAATCCTGATGGCCGTGGAGGACCTCGAGGACACGTCGGTTGGCCAGGCGAAGAGTGCTGATGTCGTCGTCGAGGTATATCTCGTGGTGCTGCGCATCCACCTGGAACCACTCGGTCTCCGTCGGCTGTGCCCCGACGCCATCAAAGAACTCGTCGGTGAGTTCAAAGACCGTATTCGCCGGCACCGTGAGTTCGCTCATCCGGACGCCGAGGAGGCTCAGTGCATGGGTCCAGTGATTGATGCTGCGCTGGATGGTCTGGGGACTGCCCATCATCTCCCTTTCGCGAGCAAGCCGCCTCCAGTGCGGGAGCCCATCCTACCAGCCCCGGAGGGTTCCCATGCGGTGCAGGTCCCTGTCCAGCAACGACTTATGGATATCAGCGAAGCAAAACCCGACAGTACAATCCTCTGCCGGGGGTCCTCACTCCCGCCGAGCGGGGACTCACACGCACCTACCGAATGTAACGCAAAATGCGTGCCGAACGGGCATAAGAACTTGTCAAAAATTTCGGAGGCGCCGTAATTCCTTGGAGCGCCTGATCTTAGAAAAAAAGTTTGAGGAGATTCAACATCGGGTTTCTTACGAGGTGACACCATGGTGTTGAGAAAAATGTGCACCCCATCCGGGCACCTCTTGACATGTGACGTAACTCATTCCACAAAAAGAGGTTCGGAAGACACTCGGAATCAACACCGTCGCTCCCGCCATGTTCATTAAAACGAACGTGCCGGGAGAATCTGGCGCCTTGACGCGCCGCGCTGCTTCAAAACAGTGCACATCTTGGAGGTTTGAAGCGTCTTCGCGAGGTCCTTTGGGCCGATTCGCTTCCTTCCAACCGGACTTCGGCACTCTTGAGGGTTATTTCATGTCGGTTGTTCAGTCGGACGGGGCCAAACTTGACCTTAGTCCCAAGCAGCGGCTCATCGACTGCGTTCTGGGTTATCGACGCCTGATCGGGCATCGGCGATGGGGGATGGTTCAGCTTTACTATCGTGCGGGGCTCTCCCAGCAGGAAATCGCCGATATCTTCGGAATCAACCGGCAGATGGTGACCTATGAAATGAAGTGTGCCTTCCGGACGGTGGCGGAGCATCTCCGCAGACGCCGTCAGGGGGCCGACCGCGCAAGACCTTCGGAATAGTTCATTGACACCGGTTCCACGAGCCTGTTAGAATGCTCTCTGCTCGAGGGAATACATTTTAGGAGGACGAACACGTGCGAACCGGAATGTCTATTCTTGGATTGCTGCTTGTGACGTTGTGCGGATGCACCATGCAGGAGACCTACCCCCCGTCGGGATCCCACGCGGAGGTGGTGACGTTGAGCGTTCCGTTTCAGGAGAGCTTCGCGGACACCGAGGGTGCCAAACGCGTGGTGGTCTGTCAGCTGAGCGACGCGCGTGCAGAGTCCTCGTTCGTGGGTGACGGCGCAACCGCGGGTGCTCCGCGGAAGTTCGTCGTTCGCGAAGACCTGACGCTGGTTCTCCCGAGGGTCTTCGGGGGGTACCTCAAGCAGGTGGGCTTCAACGTCTCGTTCGACGACCGGCTTCCGGAGGCCGGGGGGGAAGTGGTCCGGGAAGTTCTGAGGAGGCACAACGCGGACTATCTGATCGCCGGGAGCCTGGAAGAGTTCTACTGTCGCTCGCGGATGGACACGGGTCGGCCGGTGTTCGTGGTCGCAGGCGTCCGGCTGGACATCTACAACAAGGAAGGACGTCTGCGGATGTATTACCCGGCACGGCTGAGCGACGCGGAGTTTCTCGCCGAGAAGGCCGACGACCCGGCGCAGGTGTCCGCATTCGTGGACCGCTGTGTCCAGAATCTGTTCGCGAGGGCCTTCGAGGACGAGTTCTTCGACAAGGCGCTCGACCTCGATCCCGCGACGGTCCGGGAGCTGATGAAGGCGAAGCCCGCGCCGGCCGAGCCCACGGCCGAAGAGCCGAAACGGGAGTTGACCGAGGAGGAGAAGGCCGCCGAGAAGCGTCGCGACGCCGCAAAGGAGCTCGAAAACGCGGTGAAGGATACCACGACGCCCAAGGCGCCATGATCCTTCGCAAGCGATAGATTCTCCAAGCAACTCACTCTCTGTATAAGCACTCGGTACGCCATCCCGCCCAGACAAGGTGCCTCGCCATCGAGGGGAAGTCGGTGTATATGGCTCTCCCGGAGAGGTCGCTTATCGGGGTCGATGGGACCATCAGGGACCCTGAACTCTGCGCTTGTTTCATCGTCGCTGGACCCGTCGCCGATGGCGTAACAATGAAGTGCTTGACGCGGTCTGTAGGGTCTTGGCACCTACCGAGGAAAAAGCGACGCGATACGAGCGGTGGTTCGCGGAAGACTAGGTGAGCTGAAGCAGAGGCACGATCACCGCAATCTGGGGTCCAGAATTAGGTTGCATGTGGCCGATAAAGCTTGTATCATCTTATACAAAGACGGATCATTACCGGCTGAGTAAGGAGGAGGCCATGACCGTCGTAAAGGCGAGGAAAAGAGTTCATAGATGTCCTGCGTTGAAGGCACAGGAAGTGTTCGCCGAGGCCCTCAAGCACCCTGGAGTCCGGCAATTGATGGAGGTCTATCAGGAGACTCGGAAGGCCGAGATCGCAATAGAGAGGTATCTCGCCGTGTACTCCCAGAGTGAACAATTTGTAGTGACTGGCGTATCCACCGCCGCGAGCGGCTGAGGGGGCCATGCCTACTTGGGGTCAGATCCTCACGGAGTTGGGCAGTACTCAGGATGTGCCCGGCCTCTCCAAGACGGACATCGTCCGCCGGAAATACCTGACCGCCCTTCACGAACATACAGGCCGCAACACGATCCTCTACGCCACGAAATTCACCCAGCCTTCCGGAACGCCTCGGGAGTCCGTGGAAGTAACGATTCGGGACGAGGACCTGCAAGGACTGATGGAAACACTACACGGCCTGAAGGGCCCGAATCTTGACCTGATCCTGCATAGCCCGGGTGGTTCGGCTGAGGCTGCCGCCGCCTTCGTAACCTATCTTCGTTCGAAGTTCAAGCACATCCGCGTGATCGTTCCGAGTCTCGCGATGTCCGCCGCGACGATGGTCGCCTGCGCCGCCGACGAGATCGTTATGGGCAAACATTCCTTCCTCGGCCCCATTGACCCGCAAATCGTGATTAACGCGAAAATCGGGCAACGAATGGCACCCGCCCAAGCGATCCTCGAACAATTCCGCATGGCCCAACGTGAGTGTGCTGATGCCGGGAGAATGGCGGCTTGGATTCCCATTCTCGATCAATACGGTCCGGACCTCCTCGTCCAGTGCGAGACTGCCTCCCTGAGAGCAGAGAAGGTGGTCAAGGAATGGCTCCGGCGTTACATGTTCCGAGGGGAAGGGAAGGCGGGCGCGGAGAAGGCGGACAACATCGCTAAGTGGCTCTCGGCCCACAAGGAACATCTCAGTCATTCCAGGCACCTCTCCCGGTCGGACCTGCGAAGACGCAAGTTGAAGGTCACGAGTCTGGAAAAGGACCAGATCGCCCAGGATCTCTTCTTGTCGGTCTTTCACGCGACCACGCACACGTTCAACTTGACCCACGCCGTCAAGATCATCGAGAACCATAAAGGTAAGGCCTTCATGAGGGTAATGCAGACCATTTCGGTAGGCCCCATGCCCCAGCAATTGATTCCCATGATACAACCCCAACTGCCCCCGATACCCCAAGCTCCGCCTGCGCCTCAAGGTGGTCCGCCAGCCGGCGAAAAGCAGACCCAGGAATAGCGATGACCAATGTCCTCTATGATGGCGATAACCTGTACTTCCTCCCGCGCTGAAAGGTCCTGCTCGGCCGGGAAATCACACCCAAAAGAATGCCTGACGTGCTGGTCATGTGATAGTTGAGGCGGGAGTCGGTGGTGCGCTGAATTGCGGCTCATAAAGGGATTCACCGCAAATAGCCGCAATTCTCCGGGTGCCAGGAACGTTGTAACTGCTTGACGGACAAGAACTTGGGAATTGCGTGCGAATTGCGGCGAAACGCAATTCCTGCCGGCAATTATGACACACAGAGGCTTGGGAGGTGAACCGATGACAAGCCGCAGACCACGTCTCTTTCGGCTGGAGGACATGAACGCGGTGCGCGAACCCGTCCAGGTTTGCGTCACGCCGGACGGCAAACTCGCGGCGATGTGCGTCGCCGAGCCTTCGAGCGACGGGACGAAGTTCGTCTCCCGGATCTGGCTTCTCGACGACTCCGTTCCCGAGGGCGCGCGGCCGATCACGGCGGAAGGGAAACCGGCGTCCCTTCCCCGCTTCAGCTCCGACGGTCGGCACCTCGCGTATCTCACGGGCGAGGAGAGCGACAAGATGCAGCTCGTCGTGCTCTCGGCGCCCTTCGGCGAGCCGAAGGTGCTCACGCGTTTCGAGCACGGGGTGAAGTCGTTCGAGTGGCTGGGGACGGGCCGCTTCCTCGTGCTCGCGAGCGCCGACACCCCGGGGCGCCGGAAGAAAGCCGTCGAGGCAAAGGACGACGCCTACGAGGTGAACGTCGACGAGCCGCGGACCCGGATGTGGGTGGTCCCGCTTGCCGGCGGCAGGCCGCGTCCCGTCGGCCCGGCGGACCGGCATGTCTGCGTCGCAGCGGTCTCGCCGGACGCGAAGACCGTCGCGTACGTCGCGAGCACCCACTCCTCACTCGAGGAGATCTGGAAGGGCTCGGAACTGCATCTCCTGGACCTAGGGTCGCGACGCTCGCGGATGCTCCGGCGTCTGAGCGCGCCCCACGCCGCGATGACCTCCCCGGCCTTCTCGCCCGACGGGACGCGACTCGCGTTCCTCGACAGTCCCGCTGCGGGGATGCTCTACCCGAACCGGGTCTTCGTGATCGGAGTTGAGGGAGGTCGCGCGGCGTGCATCGACCGGCGGGCCGAACGCTCGGCCGGGCTTCCCCGGTGGCTCGACAATGAGACCGTTCTTTATGTTCAGCAGCACGGCGTCCGGCGGACGCTGCGGTCGGCGCCGGGATCGGGCAGTGCCGGGAGCGACCCCATCGACCGGCCCGGAAGCATCGGGGACTACACGGTTGCCGAAGCGACCGGCCGCGTCTTCTTCGTCTACAGTGAAACCGATCAGCCCCCCGAGCTCTATGCGTTCGACCCCGCCGTGCGCACACCCATCCAAAAACTCACCTCGCTCAACCG
>Ga0315282_10001700_pt1 | contig 41197 bp, 60 predicted proteins | sample YL17G07_20_MG_FD_203693 | JGI IMG/M metagenome (GOLD analysis project Ga0315282, IMG submission 203693) | Sediment microbial communities from Yellowstone Lake, YNP, Wyoming, USA - YL17G07_20 | ecosystem: Environmental > Aquatic > Freshwater > Lake > Sediment | place: USA: Wyoming | collected...
GCCAATAATGCTTGACAACCCCGGCGAAGCCGCCATAATTTAAGGTGCGTGGGGATGTAGCTCAGCTGGAAGAGCGCCTGCTTCGCATGCAGGAGGTCAGGGGTTCAAGTCCCCTCATCTCCACCACGTTTCCCAGGTTAACCCTTTGCTCTGTGAGAGGATTCGTGAGAGGTTTTCTCCGAGAGGGTCTCTTCTTGGAAACTTTTATCAAGTAGCTTTACCGTCTCCCTGAGTCCCTCCGGTTCCTTCCCTAAGTAGATCTCGGTAGTGCGGATATTCTTGTGCCGGAGCAACCGGGACACTCGTTTCAAACTCACCTTCTCTTTATCAGCCAAGAGATTTGCCACAAAATGCCGCAGAGAGTGAAAACCGTAGTGCGGAACGCCAGCCTTCTTGCAGATGGATCTCATAATCTTAGGCCTGGCAAAATACTGCGTGCCGGTCTTCGGGTTGGGGAATACCCACTCTGAGTTCTCACGTCGCCGATAGAGATCCATGAGCTGCTCGTGCAGCGTATCGCTCATGGGATAGTCGTCAGGTTCCAGGGACCCGCTTTTACGCTTTCTGGTCCAGAGGATGACCTTTTTATGCTCAAACAGAACGTCTTCCCAGCGCATCCGGAGCACCTCACCGATCCGCCCCATGGTCAGGCAAACCACAAGAATGAACGGCCGCAGGTCGCCGGCTGCCACCAGGATTCGCGCCACCTCATCTTCGGTAGGGACTGGCCGACGAGTCTTTTCTTCTGGCAGCTTCTCTATCAGCAGGCATGGGTTGGTGGGTACCATACCCCGGCGCCACGCCCAGTTGAACAGGGTTGACAGGTCTTTCAAGTGCCGGTTGTAATTGAAATTTGAATGCCTGGTCTTGAGGTATGATTCGATCAGGCTGGGGGTTATGTGATGCAGGGGTAGGTTGTTATGAAATGTCAGGAAGCAGTCGTAGACATAGGCTTTATATTTATAGGTCTTCTTGGCATGTTTTCGCTTAGAGTTGGCGAGGTATTCAGCGGCGGCCCCTAAGAAGTCCATGCTCGATGGCGCTGGCGATAACTTCTGTTGTACTTCGCATTTGTGGGCTTCCTCTCCGGCCCGGGCGGCCTTCTTGGTGCTGAACCCCGCCCCCCCGTAGGCCTTCCCCATATGCTCGAACCGGTATCGCCACTTCCCTGGCCGGTATTGCCATTGCGGCATATATGACCTCCGGTAAGAATCTGAGGACTCTCAAGCCACCCGGGTATACACCTCCCAGGCGGTGTTTTTCTTTATAAACCGTCTTTATAGAAATTTTTAAGAGGTCGGCAACCTCTTGGGGAGTCATCAGGGGCAGTGATTCATCCATTCTCATAGACAGGACTCGGAAAATTCTTATGAGAAGGATAATATCCTGATAGACACCCTTATGTCAATAAAAACTATCCGTATACGTGTATTTATTGAAAATAATTAATCTGGCCAGGTGGTTATACCCAGGCATACTTACTGGCTATATTTAACTTATAGAGGTGCCCCGCTTTCTGGGAATCGAGTTCCTCAGAATTTCACTAAAGTAAATATCTTCTGTCTTAAATTATACTTTTAAGCTAATAAGTATAATTTGTCAATCTTAAATTATAGCCTCTATAATTTCCGGGGCGAAGTAAGTCTTTCCGTAAGAGGATTCTCCTGACTGCTTCAGGATTTCTACCTGCACCAGTTTCTCAACATTTGCCTTGGCGCTACGGTAGGTTATTCCCAACAAATGCTGGACCTGGGGAATGGTCAATACGGGTGCAGCAAACAGGGTGTCGATCAAACGCAGCAGCAAAACCGCCCCCCGGACCTTTACTAATCGCTCCCGCCATTCTCTTTGCAGATCCTGCAGGCGTTTCGCCCTGGCCCCGGCATCCCGGGCCTGTTCCGCCACCCCCTTAAGAAAGAAGGCCACCCACTCCTGCCAGGCGCCCTTTCCACTCACGGATCGCAACATGTCATAGTATTCTCGCCGGTGCTTCTCGAAAAAGGCGCTGAGGTAAAGGAGCGGCAACGGCAACAGGTCCAAAGTCACCAGCAGGAGGGTGACCAGGAGCCTTCCGATCCGGCCGTTGCCGTCCAGAAAGGGATGAATGACCTCAAACTGGTAGTGGATGAAGGCCAGGCGCACTAGCGGCGGAAAGGTGTTGGTGGCATGGAGATATTTCTCTAAGGCATCCAGGGCCTCGTGCATTTCGGGCACGGGTGGGGGAACGAACTCTGCCTCGTTCAAGGTGCATCCGGGCCTCCCGATCCAATTTTGGCTCCGCCTAAATTCCCCGGGAGTGGCCCGGTCGCCTCGCACTCCTTCCATCAAGATGCCATGCAACTCCCGGATGAGGCGCAGGCTGACCGGCAGGGTCTTCAGTCGCTCCAGCCCGTACTCCATGGCCCGGACGTAATTGGTCACTTCCTTGACGTCGGACTCGGGCGGAATTGTCTTCAGCCCGGCAAAGAGGGGCAACTGCCCCGCCTCATACGCATAAAGATCGGTGATGTCGGTCTGAGTGCCCTCAATGCGGGATGACAGCACCGCCTCCCGGCGGATGAAGGGAGCGATGAGCAACTGGGGATTGGGCAGGGTCCGGCCCAGCCCCGCCAGTTCTCCCAGGGCCCGGTCGGCGTCGGATAGGGTGCGTACCAAGCCAGCATCAAAGGGCAATTCCGGCGGCAGTGGGTTTGGGACAAAAGCCCGGTAAGCTGTTTCTCCCAGACCTACCTGCATCAGACGCCCAGCAGAATTTTTTGGAAATTGCTTAGGATTCATTGGGGACCCTTTAAACACGAACCGCTATTTCTCTCCCAATTTCTGAATCTCGCCGATGGCTTTGTCGATGGCCTCCATGAATTTTTCCCGCTTCGAATTAAGGGGTGCGAATGGTGGAAAATCTCCTGAACGCGGATTTTTCCCAAACACAATCCATTCCCCTTTTTCCTTCCCGGATTTGGTGGTAAACTGCCGGTGTGATGCCTGGGGGATAAGGTGCGCCACTTCTTCCAAAAAGTTACGGCAAATTTCCAATGGCAGCCCTAATTCTTTGAACCTCCAATATAGATAATCAATGGCCAGCATCCCATTGCGACGTAGCTGCCCGAAGTTGAAAAATGTTCCCAGTTCGGGATCTGTGTACTTCAAGACCGGACCACTGTCGCGCCAGTCCACCTCTAAACCATGGTCCTCAGCGTTATCCAGTACCCACTTGGCAAATTCCACGGCCTCGGGATTTGCTGACTTATTCAACTCCTCAAAGAACTCTTCTTCTGTGATCCTCCGGCGGCCAGCCTTCTCCGGACCAGGCTCTGGCCGCAGTGTCACTTCTATATCGCTTAGCTGGACTGGGACTTTGATTTCTACCACGGCTCTTGGAATTTCATAAGTCCTTGCCAAGAGTCTGGGCTGGACAAACAATAAGTCGTCTTTCCCGGGTTGTTCCCGGTAGATGCCGATTTCCAGAAGCGCCAACTGGTAGCCGAGTTGCGGCGCTTGCTGGAGAAAAGATGCCATCTGTTCTACCCCTTCCTGGATGCCGTCGCCTACGATGAGCAACAGTGATCGTCCCAACCGCAGATTCTTACTTACCCGATCAATGAACCGCTGCTCCTCGAAGTCTTCCCCCGCTATCTGTTTCATCATCTCCACTAGAGGATCTTGGCTTGATTTAAGGCCAGCTTGTCGAATGGCTTTTACCAAATCGTCATATGTCCAGCGCGCCATCTCTTTGGCATAGTCGATGATCTGCGCAACTACCGAGCGGCGAGCTTCCGGGTTGCGCCAGAGCTTAGTCTCCACCAAGGACAGAAAACCCTTTGGATTGATGTAGAGGATATCCAGAGGACCGGCGGGGGTGGGTAGTTCCCGTACCACGGGCAGCGAATCAGAAAATACGGGTTCAATCTCATGGAAAGGGATGAGAGCAGGGTGCTGAAAAATTAGCTTCTGAAGCCAGTCTTCATCAAATGAGCGTTCATTAAAAGGTACACGTTGTAGCCGCACTGCTTCTTGACCGCGTAAGACCAAAGGGGTGGTAAGTTGCTGCGTTCCCATGCTCTGCTCCTTTCAGCTTGGACAAAAATTCTCTTATAAACAGAATGGCTCCGCCTGCTTCAATTTCTCTAACGACCGTGAAACAAGGAAGGAAAGTCAGGCCAAACCGTTCTTTTTGCCATTGCTCCCCGCAGGCCCCTCATATAACGGTTCCCGCACCCAACTGGTCCAGGACCAGATGACCCTGCCAATGATGATATTCGGTATTCTTGTCTTCTCAATAGCGATGGGATCATATTCTGGGTTATCCGAGACCAAGACCCAATGCTCGTCAGTCTGCTGCACTCGCTTGATGGCGCAACCCCCTTCTCTATCCAGTCTTACGGCAAATATAGCCTTCGGGGTGATTTGCGTTTCGGTGGGGTCGATGATGACAATGGACCCCGGGTGGATGGTAGGTTCCATGGAATCGGCATCCTTTCCTAATCGCACGGCCCGTAGATTATGATACTGGCGAGCCCCCAACTCAGGTTTATATACCCAGACCAGGTCGCTGACATAATCCCCAGGAATCAACCCGGCATAACCCGCAGCAATGGGCCCCTCCACCAGGGGGACGGCATAATAATTTTCAGACCGAACCTCCGCCGGGATCTCTGGTTCAGCGCCCACCAGCGTAATGATGGGCTGCATGGGTTGAAAACCGGGGGCTTCTTCGCCCGTCAAAAGCCAGTCTATTGATTTACCGAACAATTCCTTTATCATCATCAGACTGTCCACCGACGGCCGGGACTCCCCCGATTTCCAGCGGGTAATGGCACGCTGGACTCCCACCATCTCGTTGAAGTTCTTCTGATCCTTGATGCCTTTCTCCTCCATCAGCTTCTGAACCTGCTGGAGGAAGATCTCTAAAGAAAACATCTTCTTAGCCATGATTACCATCCTCGGCTAATTTTTCGCTTGACAATAGCCATATGCGTTGATTATCTTTCCCTTGGATTTAATTACCACATGTGGAAAGGATAATCCAGAAAAAAATGAAGAAATTTGACCAAGCCTGGCGAATCAAGCGACTTTTGGCTGAAATGGGGGAGAATATCTCTTCCCTTTCCCGCAAGCTCAATCGGCCCTTTGGCTCGGTGGCCAACAACATATACGGATATAGAGCCAGTGCCCAGCTTCAGAGGGAGATCGCCGACTTCCTGGGAAAGCCGGTGGCGGAACTCTTTGAAGCTGCCGGCCCCTCCGCTGCAAAATAATCAAGCCCATGGCTGGGGGGTTTGTTCAAGGAAAAGTATGGATCAATTCGGACATTAGCGGGAGAACTACATGACCCTGGGAAGTCAAAGCCACTGTGGCAAGGAGAATATAAAGGCCAGAGGCGCAAATGAAATGGTTTGAACACCAGGCGGATGCCGGGCTCAACAAAAAAATCCGAAAAATCCAAAGGAGGTTTGCGGATAACGACAGAGGAGGCGACGCCGCCATGGCCGCGGTAGGGCGATATTGGCGTCTTCTGGAAGTTATCTGCTTGCAAGGCGATGATTCCTTCTCACTTCCGGCTGGTTATGATCTCGACCTGCTGGCTGATGATCTCCTGGCCACCCGGGAATACACCGAAGACTTTTTGAATTTTTTGGCCGAGATCGGAGCCATCGACCCCGCCGCCTGGCAGGAAGGGCAGGTGTCTTGCCCCAAGTTAGGGGAAAGGGCGGATACCTACCGGAAGAGGAAACAGGTAAAGGACAAAAACAAAACCTTATCCGAAGATGATTCTGCGAACCTCAGAAGCTCATCCGTAGACAGTGAACAGACAAAGCAAATGCCCTTAGAAGAAGGTTCTGATTCTATTCGAACAAAGTGTGAACCCGGTGCAGACCCGGTTCGAACCCAGTGTGAACCCAGTTCGGATAAAGTAGCCCCCACAATACCTACACAAACACAAACACAAATACCAAACCGAAAAGCAAAAGCGAGGGCGCCTGCGCCGCCTGAAGGCGGCTCCGGTGCTCCCCCTTCTTCCCAGAGCGAGACCCCCGAAGCGAAAAAGCGGCTGCGCAAGCCAAGAGACGAAAGCCCTGTGGTGTTTGAGTGCCCCTACTTCACCATTACCGAGAACTACCTGGGGGAACTCCAGGGGGTTTTCCCCGGCCTCCCCAGGGCAACCCTCCTGGAAGAATTCGGCAAAGCCCACGACGTCCTGACCGACCGGGACCGGATCGGGAGGTTTACCTGGGACCGCACGGCGGACGGCAAGCTTGTTTATCAACGCCGCTTTTTCCGGGAATGGTTCAAGAAAGTCATTTTGCCGGGCAGTCGGGACGGACCCGGCAGCAAGCCTGGAAAGCCCATGGCAGCAGGCAATCCTTACGACACCTACCAGCCCGTCGTGGTGGATAACCGGGGACCGAGATGAGTGAAATTGACGACATCCTGCAAGACCTTGAGAACCCAGAGGACCGGGAACGTGTCCGGCGCGCTTGGGAGCGGACCCTGGCGGAGCGAGAGAAAACCGCGTCAGAACCAACACCCACGAAAGCGTTGAGGAACTCGACGCAGACCGGCTGCGAGATCAATGACCAGGGACTGGCCCGATGCCCGGACTGCGGCGAGTTCAAGATAGAGTGTCTGACCAGTCCGGTCACTGGCACCCGCTTACCTCGAAGCCGGCTCTGTGAAGACTGCCAGGTCATCCAGGAAGAAGAAAGCCGGCGTCAGAAAGAGGAACAAGAGCAACGCCGTCATGAATGGCGCCGGCAAAATGCGGGGGTGCTCCTGGGACGAAGCGGCGTTCCTCCCATTTACCAGGACTGCACCGTGGAGAACTTTCAGGGGGTGCTCCCGCCGAAGCCGCCCGGCCTGATCTTCGGACCCCCAGGGACCGGCAAAACCCACGCCGCGGTGGGATACCTGCGGGAAAAACTCCTGGAGCATGGCCAGGAATACGGCCGGTTCATGATGGTGGTGGAAGTCCTGGCGCAATTGCGGGACAGCTTCGGGGGTAACGAGGGGCCCAGTGAATATGCCCTGCTGGAGCGGTTCATCGCCATTCCCTTCCTGGTCTTAGATGATCTGGGGCATGAAAAAACCTCGGAGTATGTCCAGCAAACCATCTATCACCTGGTCAACTGGCGCATGGTGCAGCAGAAGCACACGTTGATCACCACCAACCTCACCCTGGGAGAGATCGCCCGTAGGTACAGCCCGGCCCTGGCATCCCGCCTCTCCGGCCTGGGGGAGGGGCTGAACCTGACAGGGGAAGACTGGCGGATGAGCCGAAAAACCCGTCAGGATGGAACGAAACCATGCCTGGCTGGGTAAAGAAAGAAAGGGCGGTTAGAGGATTGAAGGAGGAGCGACATGGAATGGCTGCTGAGCCTGTTGTTTTCGAAAGCAGGGGCGGTCTTGACTGGCGCCCTGGGGGTCCTGGCCTTGTGGTTCCGGACGGCCTGGTTGCGCCGCCGAACTGAGAAGGCGGAGGCCCGGGCCCGAACTGCTGAGACCCAGGTGGAAATCCAGAAAGTGGAGACCGAGTATGCGCCTAAAATTAAGCAAGTGGAGGAAGCCGGCGGCACTGGGGACGCTGCTGCTGTGGCTGATGTCATTAACCAGCTGTGGGGCGATAAGACCAAACCTGAGTAAGCCGCCATGGCCAAAACCGGAATCCCGCCGGGCTGAAGCCATGGCTCATCCCAGGACGACCGAGCCGGGCGTCTGGGAGCCGGCATGGAGCGAGGCCAACGGAGTCAAGTACACCCTGGAACTGGAGAAGCGGAACCGGGAGTGCGACCTGATCATCGATGCGCTCAGCCGGTGAGGAAAATGGAAGCCCGATTGGTTATCCCCGGTCAACCGGCCACCAAGAAGAACTCCCAGGTGGCCCGTTGCGTCAATGGCAAGCCGGTGGTCCTCCAGTCCAAGGCCTACCGGGCCTACGAAAAGATGGCCCTGAAGGCCCTGCTGGCTTGCCCCAGGGCGGAGTTCTCGGGACCGGTGGCGGTCACCGTTAATTACTGGCTCAAGGATAACAGGCGCCCGGACTTAAACAACCTCATGGCCGCAACCGCAGACATCTTGGAGAAAGCGGGGGTGATTCCGAACGACCGGGAGATCGTCTCCTGGGATGGCTCCCGGATCATGGGAGTAAGTCCCGACCCAAGGGTGGAGATCACCATTAAGGCGTTGGACCGGAGGCTTTAGGTGATGGATTTGAAGCTGGAGTTCTACGTGGGCATCCACGACATTGCCGAATTTCTGGGGCTGCACTGGAAGACCTGCGCCCGCTATCTCCGGGAAGGGAAAATCGCTGCGGCCAGGAAAGACAGCCTGGGGCGCTGGGTGCTCTCGAACCTGGACTACTACCGGAGCCTGAAGGATGTCCGAGAAGCCGAAATCGAAGCCTGAGGCGAAAGTCTTCGCCGGGGTCAAGTGGGGGCTGCTGCAGCCCACCGTGATCCTGGTGGCCGAATACACGCCGCCCCCGGTGGACCACATCAAGATTTTCCGGGAACTTTTTCGCAAGGAGCTTTACCTGGACGAGTTCCTGGCGGCGGCCCGGGGATGGCGGGAGGAGTTCAAGATCAGGAAGTTTTTCTGCGACCCCGGGGAGCCCGAGTTCATCATCAGGATGCGGAAGCACCGGCTGCCGGCGGCGGCCGCTCCCAAGGACCAGGACCTGGCCCGGAATTTGATCAAGCAGCGCTTGGCCAACACCCGGGAAGGGAATCCCGGAGGGCTGACCATCGCCAAAGAGTGCGTGAATACCATCCCCGAGTTCATGAGATACCACATGCCGGAAGGCAAAACCCGACCGGTGGACGTGGACACGCACGGCATCAAGGCCCTGCATTACCTGATCTTGGGATTGAGCCTTGAGGCGACCCCCAGGGTGAGGTGGATTTAGCAGGGATCAACAAACGACAAGCAAAGGAGAATACCCAGTGAGACAAAGTTTTAGGGAACGAGGCACGGTCAAGTGGTTCAACGAGCAGAAGGGGTTTGGCTTCATTGCCCGGGAAGGCAAGCCGGATGTGTTCGTGCATTTCAGCGCCATTAAGGGGGACGGTTTCAAGACCCTGGAGGAGGGTCAAAGGGTTGAATTCGAGGTGGTGCAGGGGCAAAAAGGCCACGAGGCCCAGGAAGTGGTGAAGCTGTGATCTTCACCAGCAACTTCAAGATTGCCGGCCACCTGCCCCAGGCGGTGGCCATCTCCCGGGGGATTCCCCGGGGGTGGCAAGGCCGCCGATACACGGCGCTGGCCCCGCCTCGGGACCTGATCAAGATCATGGAACCGGAGAAGTTCATCCCGCTTTACCGGGCGCAGGTGTTGGACCAGCTCGACCCCATGCAGGTGATCCGGGAGATGGGTGGCGACAACTTCATCATGTTGTGTTTCGAGCCGCCTGGCGAGTTCTGCCACCGCCGGGTAGTTGCCGCCTGGCTGCGGAAGCATACCGGGGTGTTGGTGGAAGAATTTATCCCCAGCTTCAAGCGCCATGCAGAGTGGTTGCGAGGGTTACAGGAAGTTAAGCGATACGAACCCATAGATGAAACGATCCCTGATTGGCCGGGGGCGTGAGGGGCCTATCATGAGACGCAAGACCCTCCGATGTCCGTGTGGCACCAGGCACAACATACCTGAAGGCGCTATCCGCATAGAGTGCCCGAAGTGTGGGCGGATCTTCGGCGAACCCAAGCCGGCCCCGAACCAGACCCGGGAGATGGAAAGGCGATTGGGGCAAGAATCTAAAAGGAACCAAAAATAGTCGCCAAGCCTCGGCGTGAAAAAGGGGCATACCATAAAGTAGGAAGGAAGGAAAAACAATGGCTAAACCCAGGAAAGTAGCGGCAGAGGAAGGTTTACCCAAACGGGAAGTGGTCATCTCTCCCCCGAAGTTGCAGACCGCGGAGTTTGTGATTGAGGGCACGGCCCCTTATGTCCAGCAGGCTTTCTCCCAGAAAGCCCGGGAGCAGATCAAGGGCATTCAGGAAGCCGGCTCCCAGAGAAAGAAGGGCAAGAACCGGGAGGCCAAGGATTTTCAGGAATGCTACGAGCAGAGCAAGCACGTCTCCAAAGAGGGTTGGTGTGGCATTCCGGCAGGGGCTTTTCGGGCGGCTATGATTTCGGCCTGCCGGTTGGTGGGCTTCAAAATGACCATGGGTAAATTAAGTGTATTTGTCGAGGCCGATGGTTTTGACCGGGTGGATGGGACCCCCTTGATACGGATTCTAGGCGAACCCCATTACTCCGAGCACCCTGTCCGGCTCAAGGGTGATGTCGTTGATCTCCGCGCCCGCCCCATGTGGGATGAAGGCTGGCAAGCCCGAGTCCGCATCACCTTTGATGCTGACCAGTTTTCCCTGGAAGATATTGCAAACCTCATGTTGAGGGTTGGGATGCAGGTTGGCCTTGGAGAAGGCAGGCCAGACTCTCGGTCCTCCTGCGGCATGGGTTGGGGCACTTTCCGTATCGAAGTCGCCGACGAGAAGAAATTGAAGAAAGTAGCTTAATACTGGGATCGGCAAGGCAGGCGTGGGGTTCTGGTATTCCGGGTAACCCCCTTCCTCCAGCCCTTGCTATGCGGGGCGCGGCAGGCATGACATGACAAGGCAGGCGAGACATGGCATGGCATGGCCGGGCGGGTCGAAGCATGGGATAGCAAGGCAGGCGGGGCCAGACCAGACTTGGCGTGACAAATCATGGCATGGCCCGGCAAGGCAAGGCAGGCATAACTTGATGTGGCTCAGCCTGTCAAGACGATACGAGGCCTGGTTAGTCAAGGCGATGCAGGCTTAATTTCAACAGGAGGTTTTATGGGAAAACGAGAGCACTATCTACGGGAGTTAGAGCAAATAGCGGCGGCAAATAATGGTCTTCTGAGAGCTGAAGACGTGGTTGGGTTTGCTCGTGATGCCCGCACGGCCCTTCATGGTTGTTTTGAGTGGGACGATAAGAAAGCTGCCCACCAAGCGCGGCTCCAAACGGCCAGATCGATTATTCGTGTCGCGGTTTCGGTAACTCCGGCAGATGACCAGAAGCAATTTCGGGCTTTTGTCAGTTTAAAACCGGATCGATATATGCTCCCCGGTGGTGGCTATCGGACTTTCGTGACCACCATGACCGAAGGCGACCTCCGAAAGCAGCTTCTGGCTGATGCCTATGAGGAAATGGAGTCCTTCATGCGCAAATATGAATCCCTAAAGGAACTCGGTGAAGTTTTCGAGGCCATGGAAAGGGCAGTGAAAGCCCCACGCAAAGCCAAGGGCGTCAGGACCAGGAAGTACAGGCGCTCCCAAACGGCAACCGCTGCTGCGTAAGAAAGGCGTGGCGAGACAGAACGAGACCTTCCGAGGATGGACATGGCCGGCAGGACTGGGCGCGGATAGTTCTGGCTGTGCGTCGCATAGACGGCGGGGTGTTGATTGGCTGGGCGTGGCGAAGCAGGCACGGCATGTTCAGGCCGGATGCGGGTAGACGGGGATTGGCATAGCAGGGCAAGGCAGGCACGGATGTGCGTGGCGAACCGCGGCGGGGCCTGGCATGGCGAGACACGACGAGGCAGGCGTGGCGGGGTTGGGCTCGGCGGGGCGCGGCTTGGCACGTTGTGGCAAGGAAAGGCCGGCATGGCAAGTTGCGGCGAGGCACGGCCGGACAAGGCTGGGTCTGGCGGATCAAGGCAAAGCGATGCGGGGACCCCGGGTGGGGACGGCTTCTTTCCCGGAAGCTGGGGAGGCTCAACTCCTCCTCTCCGCTCCAGTTAAAGGGGTGAAATGAGCTTCATTGGTAGCATAAGCGCAGAGTGCCGCCGCTGGCTCGGCAATCAGGGCCCCGCCTTCGATGGCCGGCAGATTTTTGTGGGGTGCAGCGGCTGCTTCACGGTGGAACAGATTCTCACCCGCTACGCTCCCAAGGCCAAACTCTGGGGCAATGACGTTTCGCTTTACTCCGGGGTCCTGGGGGCCTATCTGGCCGGGCAGCCCTTCAATCTTTCGGTCCGGGAGGAGAAGTTCGCCTGGCTGGAGCCTTACTTGACCGACGAGGAGGCCAAGGCCGCCACGGTGATGATCCTCTTCGAGATGCTGAAATACGAAAAGGCCAACAACCTCTTCAAACAGCGGCACTGGACCCACTACCTGAACAACTTCGAGAGCTTTCACCAGGGCACCGTGGCCAAACTCCAGGAGCGTAAAAAAGAAATCCGTCTGGAGGCTTACACCAGCAAGGACATCTTTGACCTTTTGGACGAAATCCCCAAGGATGCAGTGGTGATCGCCTTCCTCCCCACCTACGCCGGCGGCTACGAGCGCATGTTTAAACGCCTGGAGGAAATCTTTGATTGGGACCGGCCCAGTTATGGCCTGATTGATGAGGAGAGGAAGAAGCGCACCGTCATGAAAATGATGGGGCAGGATTACCTCTACCTGGACGACCATGAATGGAAGGGCCTCCCCATGGTGGCCGTGGTGCGCAAGGCCAGGATGAAGCCGGTCTACGTCTATTCGAATATGGCGGCTTTGCACCGGGGGGTCATGAAGCAGCAGCGTCATTCGGAGTTTGTGCCCTTTGCCCGCCTGGGGGACGGAGACGAGATCACCCCGGTATCGAAGCTCACCATCGCCCCCACCACCAACCGCGTGGTCAATTATTACCGGGACGTGTACCTCTCCAAGGGAGTGGGCATCCCGGCGGACGGGGAGGTGCCCCTGGTGGTGGCGGTGGATGGCAAGGTCTTCGGCTTCCTGATCTACTCCCGGATGCAGGGGGGTGGGGACGTGTATCTGCTGGCCGACTTTGTGGTCAACTCCACGAGATACCGGCGCCTGGCCAAACTTCTGCTCCTGGTGACCCAGACCCGGGAGGTGCGGCGACTCCTGGAAGAGAAATTTCTCTTAAAGATTCCCAAGTGTCGCACCATGGTGTTCACCGACAAGCCGGTGTCCATGAAGTACCGGGGCCTCTATGAACTGGCCCGGCGGGACCCCGGGAAACTGGTTTACGAGACGGAGTTGGGCATCCTGGATTTAAACGAGGTCGTCCCCCTATGGCTGAAGAAATTCGAGAAGTCCTGAACCTGTTGAACGAGAAAATGGCCGGGCTGTTCCCTTATCGTTTAGAAATGGCGGCCCCTGGAGAGCTGAAGCTCCTGGAAAAGAACGCCCGGTACATGAAGGCCGAGCAGTTCCAGAGCCTGGTGGAAAACATCAAGAAAGACGGCAACCTGTCATCCCTGCCCCTGTGCTACCGGGAGAAGGACGGCAAGCTCCGGGTGCTTTCCGGCAACCACCGGGTCCAGGCTGGCCGCCAGGCCGGGGTGGAGCAGATATTGGTGATGGTGGTGGGCGACGAGAAAGACTCTGATGAGCGCCTGGCCATCCAGCTTTCCCACAACGCCATCGTGGGCCAGGATGACCTGGTGATCCTGAAGGATCTGTGGGAGAGCATCAAGGACGTACAGGCCAAGGTGTATGCCGGCCTGGACTCCGATACCGTGAAGGCCCTGCAGGGCATCCAGTTCGCGGCCATCAGTGAGCAACGGCTTCAATACAAGCTGGTGAACTTCTTGTTTCTCCCCGAGGAGATCAAGAGCCTGGACGAACTGCTGAAGGAAATCTCGGTGGCCTTTGCCTCGGATGTGGTGTACCTGGCGAACCTAAATACCTACGACGCCTTCTTTGACCTGGTGGTGAAGATCAAAAAGAAATGCATGATCAAGAACAGCGCTGCGGCTTTTCTCAAGCTCATGGAATTGGCAGAGTTCGGGCTGGAGCAGATGATGCAGGTGGAGGTAATTAACCATGACCACGAACAACTTCAGGGGGTTGGCCACGATCAGACGGCCTGAGTGAGGGGCATCCTCAAGGCATCGGCCGTCTGGCTGAGTTTACTATGGACCATCTACCCAGTTTCCGGCAATTGCCAACCCCGGCAGGAAGCGATGGCCACTATCACCGCCTACTGCCTGAAGGGACACACAACATCGGGGCCGACTACCGCCGCGGTGCATCGACAGGGCGGCTGTCTCGCCCTCTCCCGGAAGCTGGCGAAGGACCTGGGCCTCTACCGGGGCCCCGGGAAATACGATTACCGTTTTGGGGTCATCATCGAAGTGGCGGGCGTGGGCCGGTTCATCTTCGCTGACCTCATGCCGCCGCGATGGGAGGGCTACCGCGTGGACATTTATTACGCCACTCTGAATCAGTGCCGGGTGTTCGGGGTGAAGAAATGTCAGGTCAAGGTTGTGATGCGCTAAAGGGCGGGAAGGCCCGGGTGATAGGTGAAATCTCTGGGGGTCGCTTTAGAAGCAGTGCCGGAGATGCTTGACCGAGGTTTTCGAGACGCCGGAAGACCCTAACGGCAGCAAACCTGAAGGGGCCCGCCCGGAAGCGCTTTAGAGGGATCATGAGGAGGGTTAGGCGGATGAAATACCATCTTGAGGTTACAAAGGGCCAAGCCAAGGTTATTTCCCAAGCTTGCGAGCTTTTGGCCCGGCTGCACATGGGGCAGTTGGGGGAACTGCGGTTTTTAAGTTTGTACAAGGAGGCCAGGGATATTAGGGAAACGGAAAACTTGTGCATGAGGATGAAAGCGCATCTGTTTCCAGACCTGGAATGTTACGCCCACCATGATATTAATTCGCAGGAGATCCCCGATGAGGCCCGGGTGGCCTATGACCTGTATCAGGTCATCCGGCGAAGCCTGGCGGGTCCGAAACCAGAGGGTGGTTTCCCGTATGTGACGTACGATGAGCCCCGGCGGACCAGCGGAAAAGAACAACTGGCCAGTATAACCAGAGAGAAATAATGAGCTTGCCTGACGCCCTCCTGGTTCTCCGGGCCGCCGAGAACTTTGAAGGGGCCGCCTTAATCTCTCAGAGTGCTGTCTTGAAGCGCTTGGCAGCGGCCTGGCCTAAAGTTAAGCGATCGGGTGAAATCGTTATTCCGGCCCAGCCAGATGCAGCCCTGGAGGATTTCTGGGAAGGGATTATGGTGGATTTTGACCACTGGGAGATGCTGGCCCAGGTCTCCCCGGTTGAGGTCATGGAAGGTTATCAGGTACTCCGGGGCAATGGGATCATTCTGCCCGATGGGACCTTGAGCCATATATGCTCCAGTTTGCTTAAAAAAGAAGCGGCCGGTAACCTCTTGAACCAGTTCGGGATGAGTCCGTAAATGCGCCTGCGCGTCCCGGCGAAACCTGACGAGGCGAGAAGGGGTTGGGCATGTCAATGCGCGGCAGCCCGGGGTCAGTCAAGGCAGGCGAGGCGGCGCACGGCTTGGCAAGGCCAGGCGTGGCGCGTCGATGATAGGCAAGGCAGGCGGGCCTGGGCAGGGCGAGGGGGGGCATGGTTCGACCAGGCATGGCACGACAAGGCAGGCATGGCGAGCCCCGGCGGGGTTAGGTATGGCAAGAACCGGCTTAGCGCGGGAAGGCAAGCCAACTTTTTAAGTAAACGAGGAGAAGCCGGAAATGGCAGAGATCGCTGACTTAGATAGACCTGCCACGCCACTTTACTTGGGGATCGACCCAGGTTACCGAAACCCATGTGCCGTCCTTTGGATTCAGCCTATCGAACGGAATGAACGGCTGTTGGTAGTTTCCGAATACTATCAGCGCCTGCGCACCACCATGGAAAACGCCAAGGCAGTGTTGGCCCACCACCATGCTTGCGGCTACGGTCGCATTTCCGAGGCCTATTGCGACCCTTCCTCCCCGGAAACGCATGTGGTGTTTTCGGAGATTCTCGGGGTAAAAGTCCAAGCCCCCTGCCGAAGCGTAGAGATGGGCCAGGAGATGGTGCGCCAATGGCTCAAGGTCAGGCCAGACGGCAAGTCCGGGCTTCTGATCCACCATCGCTGCAAGAACCTGATCCGGGAACTCAGAAACTACCGGGAGCACGAGCCGGGTAAAGGTGAGCACCACGCCTTGGACGCCTTACGGTATTTCTTCTGCGGCTGGCTGGGAGCATAAGGAAAATAAGCAATGGTTCTTTCGCTTGTCCCCCCAACGGGGGGGCCTCCAAAAACAAAGGTTAAAGACATCAGTTCGCGTCGCATGCACCGGATCAAACAGGTCCAGGATCTCTTTCTGTCGGGGCTCAAACGGTCAGAAATAGCGCAGAGATTCGGGATCAGTAAACGCATGGTGGACCTAGACCTGCAGGACGGCCGCCAGAATTACCAGAACGTGGCGATGGGGGTGGACCAGCAGGAAACCATCGGGGAGCAGATCACGCTCCTGCTGAAGTGCCAATGGCTGGCGATGCGCGATTACCAGAAGTTCGCCAACGAGAACAGCAAGGTTGGCTCTCTCCGTCTGGTGGGGGAATTTCACACTAAGCTGATGACCCTTCTCCAGACCACCGGGCTGGTCCGGGAAGTGCCGAAGAAATTCATCCTGGATGAGTTTAACCCCTTTGAAGACCCCGAGTTCATGGAGAAATTTGACGCGATCATCTTAGAGGCACGGGAAAAAGGCATAAAAATCTTCGGGTTATGAAATTTTTTGCATTTTACAAAAATGGCTAATATTTTTTACAAAAAGGTTTATTCCCCACTTGACCACCATATTCGGGGGTGTAGGGATGCTGCCCCCCACACAGGTGCCACCTACGTCCCACCATTTTTCAGAATAGCGGTAAAAATGAGTAAACCCTTATCAATTATAGGTTTGCCGGGGTCGTCTCAGCCCCGTATTTCCACGAACACGACCTCACCTTATTCATTACCTTCCCTTCCGCAACGCCCGTATTTTACCCATAGGTGGGGTGTAGGCCGGGGATGCTTTAGGGGACCTCAAAGGCCCCAGGAGATGATTAGGCACACTGGTTGCCACGGTGCGAATGTCCTCACAACGGCGCAACCTTTATAAATTCACGGCCCAGGTTATGAACGACCAGCGGACACGCTTGATGGCCCAGAGAGTGGAGCATCACCGGGCCAAGGGGTTCCGGTCGCCTGAAGAGTTGCTCAGATTCTGTGAGGTCTTTTGGGATATCAAGATTCCACGGCAGCGGGTCTGCCCGGATCACTCCTGCCTGGCCGAATACATCACCGCAGCCTGGTTCGAGGATTCCCTGGATTGCGTGTGCTGGGCTAACCGGGGCGGCGGTAAGACCATGGCCGGGGCCCTGGTGACCTGGTTGGAATCGGTCTTTAAGGCTGGCTGCGAAACCAAAGTCCTGGGCGGTTCCGGGGAGCAGAGTCTGCGGATGTATAACCACATCAAGAAATTTAACTCGGAACCCTTTCGGCATCTTGGCCGGGGGGAGGCCCTGAAGACTTATACCGAGCTCCTGAACGGCTCCAGCATCCAAATACTGACGGCCTCCACCAAGAGCGTCCGGGGCCCCCACCCCCAGAAGTTACGGCTTGATGAGGTTGATGAGTTTGATGACAAGATTTACGAAGCCGCCCTGTTAATCCCGTTATCCTCCGCCGGCATCCATGCCAGTACTCACATTTACAGCACCATGCACAAATCTTACGGCCTGATGAACCGGGTCATTGATGGGGCGGCGGAGAGTGGCTACCGCATTTTTAAGTGGTGCGTTCTGGACGTGCTGGAACGCTGTGAAGGCCGGGATTGCGAAACCTGCGCCCTCTGGGAAGACTGCGGCGGCAAGGCTCGGCAGGCTTCGGGGTTCTACCGGATAGATGACGCCATAGACCATAAGCGCAAGGTCTCCCGGGAAACCTGGGAGTCGGAAATGCTCTGTTACATGCCCAGCCAAGAGGGGCTGATTTATCGGGAGTTTTCGATTGATGTTCACGTTGTTTAAAGCCTGAAGCGGCGTTACTGATTCCCTATAAATAATATCCTTACAAATCCCAATATCGTTGGGATAGCGGTGTAGTTTGGCCTTCTTACTAAGTAACGATAACGGATTATGTGAATGTTGTATGGTATAAATAATTGTATTTTGACACTATATGAGGTCAAGTAAATTGTACCGTGTAACTTTAACTACGCATTACAAATAAAGCTGCGAGATTTAGTAGCATTATCAGGTAGTTGTAGTTGGTATATTTTATTGTATTATCGTGTAGTTATGCAAAAAGGGAAACAACAAAATAATAACGATGTACGTAACTTATCAATATTACTACGCTATTGCTGTCGAAAAAATACTAAATAGCGTGTAATATTGAGCAATTAGGCATACAGAGTGCATCTACTATTATTGACAATCAAACCATCCCCTAAAAAAGGAACCAACCCTATCGACTAAAGCCACGGCAAAAAGCCAAAACCAGCCGCCCAAGGCAACGGACCAGGGGGAGTCGCCGGTCCATAAAAAATCTCCCCACAAAATAGAAGGCAGCGCCCGGGCAATCAGAGAGAGGATAGCAACTCTGGCAATCCCACGGGAAAAGCGAAATTGCAAATGAGCGCAACCAGCCCCAGCGGCGGCGAGGCTCCCCCGGCTCCCAGGTTACACTGGCAAAGGCGGGTAGGCGACGGCACCGAAACCGTCAGGAAGTCAGCACCTCTGAAGAAAACAGGAAAGCTGAAGGGTTTTTGAGTTGACCTGAACGAACTCCTTGAGGGTCGGACCTCATAAAAAACCGAGCGCATGGATGACCGGAAGGAGCGGCGAAACCGATAGTTAGCCGAAACCAAGCTGAGGCGAAAGCCGGCCAGGTAGTGGTGGTGGATGGGAGCCTGGAAGGAAGGCGGGGCAAGGCGAGCGAGCGAAAGCGCACGGAATTAGCGGGCCGGTTGGAAGGCGTGAAACCGATGACCCTGGATGGTTTTTGGGTGGGCCGATAACGAACCCTGGGCAGGGCGCCCTGAATGCCCAGGAGGAAGGCTCTGAACAGGGGACGCAAGCGACCGTTTGTGTCCCTGATTGAGCGCCTTTGCTCAAAGCCAAAATGGAGGACAAAACGATGACCAAGAGCGAGTTGCGGCAGCGGCCGGTGAGCAGCTTAAAGCGGATCGCCAATTACCTGGGCCTCTTAATCCCCCGGGACTTCACGAAGCAAGACACCTTCGAGACCATTTGCGACCGGCTGGGCAGCCCCGAAGAAAACCGGGTGGGCTGGCGACTGCTGGACCAATGGAAATAAGGAGGTCGGGGCGATGACCGAAGAACAAGCAATCAAAGAGGCTTTGGCGGCCCTGGGACGGATGGATGAGGACCTGGCTACCTTGCACTCGGTTCTTCCGGCTTTCAAGCAGGACGGCGGCTACGCCTACTACGGACAGCAACTGGAGGAACTTTTGAGTGATTATCGGGCCTATCTGGAAGGCCTGAAAGGGGAAGAGAATTAAACCAAGAAAGGGCCACCTGGGGGCGGCACCCCAGAGTGGCCCCGGCCAAAACCACACGGAGGCATTGACCATGTACCAGCATGATACCGAACTCACCGAGAAGTTTGCAAGGGAAAATCCGGGCACTCTCGCTAAGGCGCGGAAGAATCTGACAATCCACATTCCCGTTTACCGGTTCCGGTGTCCCCAGTGCGGCGTCAAGTTTTCGATTCCCAAGGACAGCTACACGGGCAGGAGCATTGCGGCCGGTGAGCATCCATCCTGCGGCGACTGCGCCCTACACCGGGGCGGTAACTGCCGGTTGGTTCTGATCAACGAATCCGGTGCCTAACCCCCCGGGGGCCTTCGGGTCCCCGGTTCTTTTTTTGCCGTGCTTTTCCCTAAGGTTAAAAACAACTTTTTTTGGAGGGCAAGGCGATGAAGGCGAAAGAGATTGTCTGGCAAGGCGAAGAGGACCGGCTCCTGCAGGTGTGCCGCCCTTGCTCCTGTGGCTGCGATGAACGGGATGGCCGGGGAGGGGTCGGCTATCTTACCGGCTCCGATGCGGCAGGTAACGGCTTCAGCATTTGGATTGAATCTGAGGAAGTCTTTCAGCGGCTGGAAAAACTTCTGGTCCTGGAATAGAGGAGGCAAACGATGATTACCGACTATCTGAAAGCCGGTTATCCGGTCTTGCTGGTTAGGACGCATGAGCCGGAGAGGTTCATCGGCTCCGCCACCCAGCAGGCCAACGGCCGGACCCCTCACCAGTGGGACGTGGTCAGGGGCTTCCGGGAAGTGGGAAACGGGGCCGAGTGGCAGGAGTGCGACCCTTTTGATCTCCCCAATATGGCGGCCAAAGGGGCCGAAAAAGCGGTGTGGTTTCTCCGCAATTATCATTTCTGGTTGAATGAGCCGCCCGTGATTCAGGCTCTTCAGAACAACCTGCCGGTATACAAAACCAAGGGGGTCACCCTGGTCATCGTCTCCCCGGAGGGCAAACTCCCCCTGGAGCTTGAACGGGAAGTGGTGGTGTTGGACTTCCCCCTGCCTACCCGTGAGGAGCTGAAAACCATCCTGGCCGGCCTGGTGGAAAGCACCGGCATTGAGCCGGAGGATGAAGCGGCAGTCCTAGACGCGGCCCAGGGGCTTACCTGGGAGGAGGCGGAAAACGCCCTGGCCCTGGCCCTGGTGCGGGAAAAGCAGTTCGATCCCCATGCCATCTGCACCCTGAAGGCTCAAATGGTGGAGAAAGCGGCGGCCCTCCAGTTCTCCCAGTTCACCGAGACCTTTGCCACCCTGGGCGGTCTGGAGAACCTGAAGGAATGGACGCTGAACCGGTTCAAAGGGCGGCGACCTGGGTTGCCCTTCCGGGGCATCCTGCTCCTGGGGGTCCCCGGGACCGGCAAGAGCCACTTCGCTAAGGCTCTGGGCAACGAGGTGGGCTGGCCGGTCTTGTCCCTGGACATGGGCCGGGTCTTCGGGTCCTTAGTGGGCGAAAGCGAAGCCAAGATGCGGGAAGCCCTGAAGGTGGTGGACGCAATGGCGCCCTGTGTGCTCTTCATCGACGAAATCGAGAAAGGGCTGGCCGGGGTGGGCGGTTCTTCCAACGACGGCGGCACCACCCAGCGGGTGGGCGGAACCTTTCTTACCTGGCTAAACGATCACAGTTCCCAGGTCTTCGTGATCGCTACCTGCAACGATTACAGCAAGCTCCCCCCGGAATATACCCGGATGGGGCGGTGGGACAGTATATGGTTTGTTGATAATCCCGGCCCAGATGAACAAAAGGAAATCCTGAATATTTACCGACGGCAATTTGAAGTCGATCTGGCTTTCCCCTGCCCAGATCTCGGCGGCTACTCCGGAGCGGAAATCCGCCAGGTGGCCATCGAAGCGGCTTACAGCGGCGGCGACTTGGATGCCGCGGCTCGGTTCGTGATTCCCATAAGTAAATCCCAAAAAGCCCAAATGGATGCCTTGCGGGAATGGGCCCGGGCACGGACCATCCCGGCCAACCGGCCGGCGGTGCAGGAAGTGAAAAACCAAAGGAGGGTACAGATATGATGATGATTGAGATCAACGAGGAAACCTGCAAACCCGCCACCGTCACGGTAGAAATCACCATGCCGGAGTGGAGGTGGAAAATCCTCTTGAAGCGGGCCGATGCCCTTTTCGAGGGAGACTTGGGGGAGTGCCTCTCTCAGATTCTTGACGTGGGGTTTATGACGGAAATTAAGATGATGGGGGCCTTTAAACAAGACGGCGCCCACTGTAATTAGGAGGCGACCATGAGCCATTACAGCGAAGTTCAGATCGAGTTTAAGGACCGGGCGGCCCTGGTGGCCGCCCTTGAACGTTTAGGGTTTCAAGGCAAGCTGGAGATTCACCAGGAAGCCAGGCCCCTTTATGGCTACCAGGGTGACCGGCGAGAACAGCAGGCCCACATCATCATCCGGCGGCAGCACGTCGGCCTGGCGGCCAACGACATCGGGTTTCAGCGGCAGTCGAATGGCACTTACCGGGCCTGGGTTTCTGAGTTCGACCAGCGGCAAAACGGCTATGGCGAAGCCTGGCTGGGAAAATTGAAGCAGGCTTATGGTGTGGAGAAAGCCCGGATCGAGGCCAAGAAGCGCGGCTACCGGGTCAGTGAACAGAAACTGGATGACGGCCGGGTGCGGCTGGTGATGCGGAGGTAAGGCCATGAGCGAAGAAATCATCCTGGAGTTTCTGGAAGACGGCCAGATCAAGATGGAAGGCAAGGGGTTCCAGGGCAAAAGCTGCGATGAGGCCATGACGGTCTTTGAGCAGGCCCTGGGGGTGGTGACGGACCGCCAGAACAAACCGGAGTATTTCCGGGCGGAGGTGAGGGGCAATGCCAGACAGCGAGCTTGAGATCGAAATTTCCGATGACGGCACCGCCTCCACCCCCTGGTGGACGGAAGAGATGGCGGAGATTCTCTCCACCTTAGGGCCGCCGGCTCCGGGATTTGAGGAACTTAATCGAAATCCATGGTGCGGGTAGATACCCTATTGATTTCCTATAAGTAAAACCCTCACTCTTTCACCCAGCCCATTTTGCGCACCTCAGCAAAATGGTTTGGGATGAGGGACGTGACGGTCCCGTTAACAAAAGGTCGGCAGTAGCCGGCCTAAATTTTTCAGAGGAGGCAAGGCAATGAAAAGCAACGGTTTTGAGGAAATGGTGGCCATCCAGTTGAACACCCGGTCCTGGCCGGGGCAGGCCAAACTGAGCGCCGAAGACCTGGGGCTCCAGGATGAGGAGGTCCCGGAAATCTTTCGGCTGGGGAACAAGCGGCTTTACCCCGACGAGTGGCGGCAGGTGTTTGGCCAGTTGGGCAATCGGGCCCGGAATTACCTAAACGACAACTCCTACCCCTTCGTCATGGAGTATGTCCGGGCCATCCCGAAGCGGAACCTGGCCCGGGTGATGGAGCGGTTGGAAGACCTGAAGGCCGATTACCTGGCAAAGGCAGAGGAGTTCGTGGAGCGCTATGAGGCCATCAAGTATGAGTGGCGGGCGAAATACCCGGACATCTGGCACCGCCTGGCTCCCCACTACCCTACCTGTAGCCAGCTTCGGAGAAAGTTCGACTTTTTCTGGACGGTCTTTGAGATCAAGGGGGCCGAGGTGAAGGAAGGCAGCTCCCCGGAGATCGTGGCGGCCTATGAGCAGGCCCGGGCCGAGCTGGAAACCCGCTATCAGGAGATGGTGGAAGAGGCGGTGGTTTACCTCCGCAAGAAGGTGGTGGAGACGGTGCAGAACCTGTCCGCCCGTTTGAAGGAAGGCCGGATCGTGCGCAACGACACCCTGGAGAGCGTGCGGCGGGTGGAAGACTGGTTCAAGGACATGAACATCTTCGGCGACCTGCAGGTGGAGGAATCCCTGACCCAGCTTCGGGCGGCGATCAACGGCACTGATTACGAGGACCTGAAGGACAACGAGGCCCTCAAGCAGCAGTTGGCGGGCCTGGCGGACCAGGTGGCCGCGGCGGCGGGCAAGCTGGACGACGTAAGCGTTGTCTCCGGTAATTACAAGAGGTTTATCGACCTCAACTAAGGAAGGGGGAGGCGCATGGCTATTTATGAGTTTCAGCAAAAGGTGGTGTCCGAATATCGGGTGGAGGCGGCAACCGAAGAAGAGGCCCGGGAACGGCTGGAGGATGAGCCGGGGAAGTATTTGGTTGATTCCTACCTTGATTACGGCCATGACCAGGAAACCTTCTTTCTGGTCCGGGATTTGGACTAAAAGGGGGCCAGGGAACCCTGCCCCCTCCAAGGAGGCAAACCAATGACTTTGGTGGAGATGATTCAAAGAATCAACGCTTACCGGCAAAAAGTAGGTCAGCCGGCTATCGGGTTGAATTCTCGCCAGAGCAGTTCCGGCTCCGGAACGACCATCGAGGTTTTGGGCAACGAGACGGTTCTGGCAAAAAGCATTCACGGCGGCGCAATTAACTGGTTCCTCAAGGGGATGCTGGCCGCCTTTCAAAACATTCCGGCCCCGAAGGTAGAAAACTTTGACCGAGACCTGCTCTCCTACCGCCGGGCCATAGACTTGAGTTAGGAGGCACGACTATGGGAGCACCTGGCTATTCTGGCACAATCGAATTTCCAGCGAGATTCATTGATACCGAGATCAAGGAACTGCTGGCGAAACAGTATGAGGTAAGGTTCAAAGAGCCTGACCCCAGGGAACTGGAGCACGAGCTTGAACTTGAGGAAACCGTTTACGGGGAAATCGAGGTCAAGATCGTGGACGGGGTTTTCTTCTTCCACGATGGTGAAGCCCGTTATGGGGAGTTTTACGAACTGGAAGAGTTGCTGGTTGCAAAAGGCGTCCCCTTCGACCGTGAGAGCGGGATGGACTGGAACGCTCCCCCGGCGATCCGGATTTTCCGGCCTGGACCGCCCGTTTTCGATCACACCGACTCAACCCCGGATGGTTATGACGAAGTGGTCAGCGTAAGCAAAATCCGGGAAATTCTCAAAGGGAAACCGGCAGATGGCGAGGAAGTCGGGCTGACCGCCTATAAGAAAATCATTGACCTGATGGCCTACCTGGACGAGGCTTTCCCCGCCTACCCGCCTTTGAAGCATTTTGTGAATGAGGAGGGCGCGCCATGATCGAATGCAGGGGCAGGAACGGCTGGTTCAATCTGCATGAGGCCAGCGCCTATAAATCGTATGGGGGACGGGTGGCTGTTCAGATGAGGTCAAAATCTCCTTACCGGGACATGCCCCCCATTTATTTTAGTGGACCGAGAGAGGAGGTCCTGGCTCTCTTGGATGAACTGAAGGCCCAAGTGGAGGAGGATTAACCCATGGCAGACAGGTATTGGGGAAAACTCGAGTTTCCCGCCGCGCTGATTGACGCGGAAGTTACTGAGGCCCTGCAGGAAGAGGGCGTGGAGATGGACAAACTGGACCCCTCGGAAAGCTGTGATGATTATGCCTGGATTGAGGACGGCATTTTCACCCTGGAAGATTCCGAAGCCAGGTACGGCTGCTGGGAAGACCTGGAAAACCTCTTGAGGCTGAAAGGCATCCCCTTCGACCGGGAGAGCAGCGGCTATTATGAGTTTATCCCGGAACGCGTGATTTTCCGGCCCGGCGCCAACGGCGCCCCGCCGCGGGACCTGGTTTTCCTGCTCTGCGATGGGGCACCCGTCGTTGAGGTTGAGAAAATCCGCAACCTCTTGGCCCAGGGGGTTGAAGCGGTATCGGCCTACCTGGACGACCATTTTCCCCTCTACCCGCCCTTGGGCGACTATGTGAAGGAGGACTGAACGCATGACAACTGCATGGGAGGTGATAACTCCGGGGGCCATTATGGTCGACGGGCGGCTGATGTTCGTGGGTTACAGAAAACCTATTCCGCCCAAACCGGAACGGTTGGCCCGGATTCGCTTTATCGTCCAGGCCGTCAATGCCCATGAGGACCTGCTGGCGGCTTGCAAGTTGGCCCTGGCAGGGGAGGCCGACGACGACACTATCTTTAACGCCCTGGCAGACGCGGTCGCCAAGGCCGAAAGAAAGGAGGTGAGAGCGTTATGAGTGAGGCGCATGGGCTGAACATCCGGTTTCTGGCTCAGGGAATGCTGAAGTTGGGGCCAGACCAACTGCCCCCTGGTTTCTTCGAGTGGTCCCGGGATGATCAAATCAAGTGGGCCCAAGACTTCTGGGAAAACTGCACCAGGGAAGACTTCATGAAGGCCCTGGCATATCTCGACGTGGAAGAAGATTCCGTGCCCGACTGCCTGGAGGTGGACGACGAGGAATATACTATCCTGGCCGAGACACCGGCATGGAAGGCCTTTTGTTCTGAAGGGGCTCAAAAACTGATTGCCGAGGAGGGATGATGCACACGAGCAACTTCTGGCATTTCACCGGACAGCCGGACGATCCCCGGCTGGTCTCCATTGCGCTGTGGGCCCCCGGCTGGTACAAGGGGCGTCGTCGTTACCCGGCCCTGGCCCCCCGGCGGAACATGCTCAAGCTGGACGAGGCCACCTACCGGGAAGAGTATCGGAAGATCCTGGATAAGCTGGACCCCCAGAAGGTCTTCGAGGACCTGGGGGAGGATGTGATTCTCCTCTGCTGGGAGCCCCCCGGCAAGTTCTGCCACCGGCGATTGGTGGCGGAGTGGCTGGAAGAGAACCTGGGGGTCCAGGTGCCCGAACTACCCCCAAATGACAACCCTAAACAGCAAGACCTTTTTACCTGAGGAGGCGTGAGGTTATGGCAACAAAGAAAGGTAAACCGACCGGCGACTGTCAAGGTTGCGGGTTCAAAAAAAGCATGATGAACAAAGCTAAGGGCAAGAAGCTTCTGGGCGGCGGGAAATGCACCTACCCCGGAGGCTTTTGTTCCCACAAAGATGTCTGTAACCAAAAAGTAAAGGGGGCCTCTTCACAGGCCCCCGAAACCACTGCCCCGGACTCGCCAAAGCCCGGTTACGAAATTGAATTGTCTCTTATATACCCCAATCCTGACCAGCCCCGCAAGATTTTTCTGCGGGAGGCCCTGGAAGAACTGGCCCAGTCCATCAGGGAACAGGGACTTATCGAACCCTTGGTGGTGGCGCCACGAGGCGAAGGGAAACCCTTCATACTCATCGCCGGGGAGCGTCGCTGGCGGGCTTGTAAGTTGGCCGGGTTGGAAAAGGTGCCGGTGCATATCATCAAGGCAGACGACCGGCAGATCGCGGAAATGGCCCTGGTGGAGAACCTCCAGCGCCAGGACCTGACTCCGTTGGAAGAGGCCCGGGCCTTTCAGGCCATGATTGACTCCGGCTACACCCGAGAAGAACTGGCCCGGAAACTGGGCTTCAAGCAGGTCTGGCGAGTGGATGAACGCCTGAGCCTTTTGAACCTGGCCCCCAAGTACCAGGAGGCCATGGTCCACGGCATCATCTCCCCCTCCCAGGCTTTCGAAATGAGCCGCTTGAGCGAGCCGGAAGAACAGGAACTGGTCTTCCGGAAGATCAAGGGTGGTGAACTGCCCACCTATAATCACCTGCGGCGGTTCGTCAACGCCCTGGTGGAGGCCAGGAAGCAGACCGCTTTGTTTCCTTTGCCCAAAAAGGAAGACCTGGAGGTGGTCTCCCGCTGGGAGAAGGCCCTGGACGCGGTTACAGGCCTTGTCGTCAAATCCTTTGCCCCGGAAGACTGCCGGGTGCTGGCCAAAGTGTACCAGGGGAACACCCAGGTGAACCTGGCAAAGATCGACCTGATCGTCAGGCACCTGAACATGATCAAGAAGGCGATGATGGAAAACGCCGGCCGGCAGGAAGTGATGCGAATGACCCAGGGAGAAGAACACCGATGCGAGGCGAGTTCCTTATCGACTTAACGGCAGCCATTAACCTGGTGGACCGGCAGCGGCGGGCGATCGGAGAGGTCACCCGCCGTTGCCGTCTAAAGGGTAAAGACCATCTTTTTTACTGCCGCACCCGCCTTGTCCGGGAGGGGTGCGACGCCAACAATTTCCCCAAAGAGGAGAAGAGACATGCAAGTCAATATCGAACAAGATGTCCTGTTGAAAGGTATCGCCAACACCCTGGGGGTAGTTGACCGCCGGGGCCACATGCCCATCCTGACCCACTGCCTGTTGGAAGCCAACGGCCATGGTCTGGTCATCTCCGCCACCGACCTGGAGGTCAGTTTCAAAGGGGTTTACCCGGCGGAGGTGCAGGAGCCCGGAGCCTTCACCGTCCAGGCCCACACCTTGCACAGCTTGGTGAAAGACCTGCTCAAGAAGGGCCGGTTGGAATTCTCCGGCAATGACACTCGGGCGTTACTTTCGACCGGCGAGTCCCGGTACAAGTTTAACGTTCTGTCGCCCGACCAGTTTCCCCCCATCCCGGACATCGAGGCGGAAGGTCTGGTGGAGTTGGAGGTCAAGCCCCTGCTGGATACGATCAAGAAAACCATCTTTTCGGCATCCGGGGACGACCTGCAATACAGCCTCTCCAGCGTCTTCTGGGAGCAGGTGGAGCACGAGGGCGGCGCCTGCCTGAGGTTGGTTTCCACCGATGGCCACCGGCTGAGTCTGGCCGAGCTGCCCCTGCCGGGGGAGGCGCGGCTGGAATTGGGATCGGGCATTCTGGTCCCCTTGAAGGCCATGCAGGTGATCCAAAGGTTCCTGGCCGACTGCCCTCAGGAGACGGTCAAACTGGGGGTCAATGACCGGGTCCTTTGCCTGAAGGCGGGTGACAAGGGGTTTTCCGTACGGCTCCTGGAGAAGAAATTCCCGGACTACCGCCGGATCATCCCAGAAGCCTGTGCGCACCATTTCACCTTTAACCGCCAGGAGCTGGCAGAAGCGCTCAAGCGCATTGTCATCCTGACCCGGGACCGGTTCCGGGGGGTGGTCTTCACCCTGTCCGGGGACTGCGCCGAGTTGGTGCATGAAAACCCCGAGGTGGGCAAGGGCCGGGAGGTAGTGGACATCAAGGAAAAAACCACGGACTCGGCCGAACCCATGACCATCGGCTTCAACGCCCCTTACCTCCTGGCGCCCCTGGGAGTGATGCAAGGGGAAACCGTGGTGTTGGGCTGCAATGAACCTAACCGGCCAACCCGCCTCACCGACCCGGCGGACCCCGGGACCGTCTATCTGGTGATGCCCATGGATATGTAACGGGAACGGCGGGCAGAACCGGGGGAGGCGATGCGTCAAGTCGCCTCCCCTTTTTCGTTGGGGAGGAAACTATGGAAGACCACTGGCTCTGGCCCTTGCAGGGCGGGACCTGGGAGGAGCGCCTGATCGCTCTGTATTATTTCGCTCTCTTGGTTGGCGGTCTGGCAGCAATTTATGTGCTGGCCTGGGTCCTGGCGCCCTTCTTCTGAATGGAGAAAACCTTATGTCTGGCAACCGGGCTCCGAGTCCTGGAACCGACTTTATTCCGAATATGTACCAAAAGGGAAAAACACCGTAAGGAGGAAACTGCAAATGATCAAGAATTTTATCCCGAGGTTGGCCGAAAGAGGCCGCATCAAAATCGGCGAGAAGGGCGAGATGAAAACCTCATCCCAGGGCAAGCAGTTTGCCCAGCCGAAAAAACTTGACCACATGGTCATCACCACCATGCAGAGGGACGCTGCCGGGCGGCTGATACCGGATACCCCTCTCATGGCCCGGCTCAAGCCTGAGGGCGGCAAGATCACCGAGATCCCGATACGTCTTCTGTATGATGACATAGACTTGAACTTCCTGACCCGGTATGCCTGTTACCGGGGCACCCGGTGCTGGTGCTCCGGCGACGGGGAAGCGGCCCAACGGCTTACCGGGGAGAACGGCAAGTACCAGGAAGTCCCATGCCCTTGCGAGCGTCAGGATCCCCTCTATCAGGCGCAAGACAAATGCAAGACCTTGGGAACCCTGAAGGTGCTCATCGAGGGGGTGGACCGGGTAGGTGGCGTCTGGTCGTTTCGCACCACAAGTTGGAACAGCGTCAACGCCATCCTCTCGTCCCTGGCTCTGATCAAGACCATCACCGGCGGGCCCCTGGCGGGCATCCCCTTGTGGATGGTCCTGTCTCCCAAAACCGTTACCGTGCCCACCAGCGGACAGAATATGGTGGTCTTTATCATTTCCCTGGAGTACCGGGGCCCGGAAAATGAGCTGGCCGAACTGGGGTATGAACTGGCCCGGCGGCGGGTGGAGCACCGGGTCCGGATGGAGACCGTCGAAGAACTGGCCCAGAAGCAACTGGTGGCCCCGCACCAGGAACCGCCCCTGGAGCAGGCGGAAACGGCTCAGGAGTTTTTCCCGGAGGGGGCGGTAGAGGACCCGAATATCCAGGCCGGGAGGATAACGTACACCCCTGAACCGGATACGGTCTTACCTCCAGCCACCGGGGAGGAGGACCCGGGGAATACCTCACCTTCCCCTGCCCCTCCCCAGGATCACCCCCAGGAGGCCGAAACGAAAAACGGTGGGGCTCAAATAGCGGACCCCCAGGCCGGCGAAACCGTCCCCCCGGGCTATGACTGGCCGGACCGCGGCGAAGGTTTGCAGGCAACCGAACTCCCCTCTGAGGGCGATGGGGTTATGCGGGTGCAAATCGGGCCGGAGGAGCCGGCCAAACTGCCGAAATCTCTTCCCAAGGGCAACAAGACCCACCTCCGGCCGGTCCAGACCGACGGCGAGAGCAAGCCTTCCCTCTTTTAACCCCTACCCTAACCTTAATCTGGGGAGATCGGCCCGCCACGAGGCTCAGGTGAGGCCGTTTTCCCCGGAGAGGAGGAGCATGTCATGAATGACCAGCAATACTCGTTTTCTCGCCTTGACCTCTATGAACGCTGTCCTTGGGCCTTCAAAACCGTGTACCGGGATAAAATCCCCCGGGCAAAAAGCGAGGCCTTGCAAACCGGCACGGTCATGCACCAGTTGGTTGCCGACTACCTTGAACGGCTCATTGCCTCAGCTCAGTTCACCGACTGGGGATGGGCCCGGGGCGCCACCCCGAAAGAATCCGTTGCGCAAGTGTCCGAGATGGTGGAGATGTGGGAAAGGTTTTACCAGACCTTCACCTTGCCCCCGGCCATGGACGCCCCCGGGGTGGAAAACAAACTGGCCTTTGACTCTGACTGGCAGCCCTGCGCGTTCTTCTCCGAGGAGGCATATTTCCGCATGGTCATCGACTTTCACTTCCGCCAGGAGGCCCTGGGAGTCATTGTGGATTGGAAGACTAACCGGGCGATGCCGCAGACGGTGGAGAAAGACCTGCAACTCCGGACTTATGGCTGGGGACTGAAGCAGGCCCTCTACCCTGATATCCAAGAGGTGCTGCTGAGGCTTCACTTCCTGCGCTACGGCAAAGAGCGGGAAGTACTGCTTACCCACCTGGACCTGGCTGCGGTTCCGGATGAACTGCAGGCCCGTATCGAGGTGATCGAAGCGGACCACACCTTCACCCCCACCCCAGGGTCTTTCTGTGGCTGGTGCGGGGTTACGGCACACTGCCCGGTAATGGCCCAAGCCCTGGTGCCGGTTGAGGTTATAGCCCCGGTCACCCATTTACAGGCCGAGAAAGCCGCCTCATTGCTACTGACCCTGCAAAAGATGGAGAAGGTACTAACTACCCGGCTGAAAGACTGGGTTAGAGAAAACGGCCCAATCAGGGTTGGTGATCTGATCTATGGCCCAAACCAGGTGGTTTCTTATGATCTCAATCCCGAAATGGTAACTTCGAAATTGCTGGAGGCGGGTCTCAACCGGGATGCAATCTGGCCTCTCCTATCGATCACGAAAACCAATTTGGATAGAGGGTTACGGAAAATACGTCGCAAAGAACTTATCGAGGTTGCCATTTCCACGGCAATCGCCAAGTTTTCGGAAAAAATTGAATTTCAAAAAGCTAAGAGCTGAATCCAACAAGAGTTGGACATGATGCCAAAAGTTCTCTCCTTTTAACTACCAGAAGACCGCTGGGCCGCCAGCCAGGCGGCCCGGGCCTCTCGTTTGACCGGGCTGGGACCCAGCTTATAGGCTCTCTCTGACATTTCTTTGCAGATGGCCGCGAACCGGGGGCCTTCGGAGGAGGAGAGGTTGAACATTTCCAAGCGCTCCGGCTCGATTCCCATCTGGGACAAATCTTTCTTGAGCTTGTTTACCCGCTTCTTGGCCCGGATATTACCGGTAAGGTAATGGCACTCGCCTTCCAGGCAGCCGGCCACAAAGACCGCGTCGACCCCGGCCTCAAAGGCCTTGAGAAGGTGAATAATATCCACCCGGCCAGAGCATGGCAGCAAAATAATCTCGACTTCCGGGGGATACTGCAGACGCATCGAACCTGCCAGGTCCGCGGCGCTGTAAGCTCAGTAGCGGCAGCAAAAGGCCAAAATTTTGGGGTCGTAATCACCGGTCATCTCTTTGCCCTCCTCAGGCCCGCCCCCCCGACGGAGCAAATTCTTCACTCGGGGAACGCGCCCTCAAACAAACATATTTGAAAAAATAAACTTTTCGGACAGCATGTTACCATACCTCGGGAAAGGCTACCGTATCGTAAATATCTTCCAGCTTTTCCTTGTGACCTGATTCCGTCCGGGCGAGATATTCCAGGCGGCGCCGGACCTCGCCCTCCGGTTGGAGTTCGAGCAGGGATTGGTAAAACCGGCAGAGGCCTTCGGAGCGCTTGATGGCTACCGCCAGGGCGTCTTTGGGGGACAATTCTTCCGTTACTTCCGGGACCTTCAAATGTTCGGCCAGATGTAAATCATGTATCGCCGGAACCACCGGGCAGCCCTCCGGAGTCAGGCAGTGGTGCAACCGGTCCTTGTTCTCTTCCGCCTCTTTGGCCAGGTACTCGAACATCTCCCGGGTTTCCGCATGAGACACCCGGTGGGCCAGGCGGTGGTAAAAATCCCGGGCCAGTTCATGTTGTTCCATGGCCTCGCGAATAAGATCCGCAATTTCTTTTCTCATCTGCATGTCCCTCCCAGGGCAGGCGCTATTGCTCAATCAACTTAAGTTGGTATTAGTTGCATACATGCCTGAACCTGGCCAAATGTTCCCGGCCTCAAGCGGCGATGGGGTTCAACCCGGAAGGAGCGCAAAAAAGGGGAGACCACGTTCTGCCCCCGTCTGATGCCACCGGGCGCGGCCGATCTTATCCGGGCCGGCCGCGACCATGTCAGAAATTTATTGCTTGTTGATAACTACCAGGGTTTTGTCATTCACCAGGGGATAGATCTCCTGCAGGTCTTTATTAAGCAGAGAAATGCAGCCCTTGGTCCAGTTTTGCCCGGTGAGATTCCGGGAAGGGTCTTCCGTCCCATGGATGCCGACCTGGCCGCCGATGTCCGCCTCCGGGGGAATACGCCCCGCCTTTTTAGCCCGGCCGAACTTGAGCCAGTTCCGGGTGTTGGGATAATCCAGCCAGATAAAACTGTCCCACTTGGAGTGGGGATACTTGGCCCGGACCCGGTACACCCCTTCCGGGGTGCAGGCGTCACCCTGGTACAATTTATCGTTGAACGGATCGTTTCCCAGGACTACAGGATAGGTCTTAAGGGGAGTCAGGCCCCGGTAAAAGGTGAGTTTGCGGCTGAGTTTATGGACTACGATGACCGTGGGCTTATCACGATTAACGTTGTAACCATTCTCAATTAATACGTGAGCGACGTACCGTTGTTCCGGCGTCAGTTCGGTTTGTTGTGGTTGATAATCCGGCAGCGGCACGTCCAGGGTGACGGTTTCGGGCTTCCCCGGGCCCCCGCCGCACCCTGCGCCCGCCGCCAGGAGCAGCACCACGCACGTGAAGTAAAATAAGTTACGCATAGTATCCACATCCTCCCCCATTGCGACGATAACCTAACGTAACAGGTGCCCACTATAGCAAGAAAAATTCATATTTACAACAATATTTGTTCCATACAGAGTTTTTATTGTATTATTACTCAGTTCATTGAATAGTTCTCATTTATTAGTAATCATGGTAACCATGATTTTCATGGAACAGGTTGCTGCTCGGTCTTTCACCGAAAGCTCAAGAGAGAATCCGTCAGCTTGGCATTAATTAAGAATAGTCGATGTTCTCCATCACCACACCTTTTCCGCTGGTTAAGGGCTTCCTGCCGAAGGCAGGGAAAGCTCGCCGAATACCCGCATGATCAGGCGGGGCCGCTTCTTCGAAGTAGTAGACAGTTCAATCACGCCGGCATAATTGCCCGCTTCCTGCCTTTTGTTGCGCACCTCCACCACGTAAATTTTGCCTGGCTGTTCGGCTTTGACGTTCACGTCGATGAACTGGGGGATAGTGGTTTTAAAGGCGGTAATCTCCCATGGATCGGGAAGGTGGGAGGTAAAACGCACCTGGCCTTTGAGTTCTTCTCCCGGCTTGCCCCGGAGGCGGATGATATGGCTGGGTTGGATTTCAATGAACGGTTTGCCGTAACCTTTCATGGTTAGGACCACTTCGCGTTGGTCCGGGTCGTTGAAGAACACTTTGGTTTTCTTGGTAAATTGCCGCAGTACCGAGTAGGGGGCAATGGTCAGTTTGATGCGGCCCTGGCCGCCGGGAGGGATGCGGCGGTCGGAGTCGGCCGCGGTGCAGGCGCAATCGGAGTCGATATCCTTGATTTCCAAGAGGGCGTCGCCGATATTCTTGATGACAAAGGTATGCGTCAATGCTACGTCTTCAAAAATTTCACCGAAATCAAAGGTGGTCTCGGGGACCTGGGCTTTGGGCCCCAGGGTGGCCGCGGCCGTCAGCGGCGCGCCAAGCAGTAACAATATCAAGATCAATGTCCGGTAGACCGATTGAGTGATATACATTGTTCTCCTCTCTCCTATTCTGCGTCCAGGGCCCGCCAGCCGAAGCTTTCCAGATAGGCCTGAAGCTTTTCCCGTTTTTCCCGGTACTTCTCCTCCCGCAACGGCGGGCAATCCTCCAACCTTATCTCCCCTTCCCTGAGGCCTGCGGCATAGGCCATGCAGGTGGCGTAACCGCAGGCTTTGCAGTTGGTCATGGGCAGCAGCCTCAAGATGTCCATGACCTTGAGGCCGGCCTGGCCGGTATAGCGGGGGGTGATTTCCTCCCGGCGCTCATAGACCTCGTTGATCTGGCCTTTGATCCATTCCAGCAGGGCGTGGGCCTCCTCGATATCCCGGGCCCCCTTGATGGCCATCTCGTGCCGCTGCATCGTGACCCCTTTCCCGGCAGAGAGTTTGAGCATCAGCACCTGGTTGTCCCGGTCATAATCCCACCCGCCCAATTCGGCGTTCAGATAGGGGAACACCGGGGAGATATCCGTGTCAAAAGTGGCGATGCCGTGCAGGATTTCCTTGCTGTAGTCGCACCTGGGCCGGAAGATCTCGTAGTTTTTAATCTGCTCCAGTAACATCTTACCTCCCGCGGGGGGTTGGCCCCTGACTTAAGGGATGTCAAAATTCATCCAGGGCCCGCCAGCCATAGCTCTGGAGATAGGCCTGGAGCTTTTCCCGCTTTTCCCGGTATTTTTCTTCCCACAGAGGCTCACAGGCCTGCAGGGAAATCTCGCCTTCCCGTAGCGCCGCGGCATAGGCCATACAAGCTGCGTAGCCACAGGCCTTGCAGTTGGTCATGGGCAGCAGCCGCAAGATGTCCATGACCTTGATCCCGGCCTGGCTGGTGAAGCGGGGGGTGACGGCTTCCCGGCGCGCATAGATGTCGTTGATCTGGGTCTGGATCCAGGCGAGCAGGGCCTCAGCCTCTTCTATGTCTCTGGCCCCCCGAATAGCGATTTTTTGGGGGTGCAGGGTGATCCATTTGCCGTCGGAGAGCTTGAGGAGGAGCACCTGATTGGTTTGATCATAGTCCCAGCCGCCTAACTCGGCATTCACGTAAGGGAAGGCGGGGGAGATGTCGACCGTGAACGTGGCGATAGCGTGCAGGACTTCCTTGGTGGAGTCCATTTTAGGACGGAAGATTTCAAAGTTTTCAATCCGGTCCAGGAGCATGGTGTACCTACCGAAATCTATGAAAGGATTTTTTAACCCTATCCATGAGGTTTCTCCCATAGGTCCAGAATACCGCGAAGACTCCACCCACCAAGCCGGCGGCGCCTGCTCCCACCGGACACCCGGGCGTGCCGCAAAAGGGACACACGGAAGAGCTGGCATAAATACCGAAAAAAACCAGCCACCAGCTAAAGAATCGCCCCAGCTTGCCGATAACCGGAAGCTGGGAGAGCTTCCAGAATTTTGGGGCATCTTGGCCATCTGCGGGGACCTGGTGGCCTTTTGCCTCATGTGGGCAGGTGCATTCTGGGCCATGAACCAACATCTCTCTTAACTCGGCCATCGATTTCCTCTCACCTCACCATGAGGAGGATATATGGAGGCATGGAAGCTGTTCTCAGCGATCTTTTTCCCGGAATTTATCCCGGAGCTGCGGTATTAGTTGCTCCCGCAGGGCATCCCGCACCTTTCTAAAAATCCTTTCACTGCCGGAACTTCTGGCCGGGTCCGGGAATCCGACGTGTATGACCTCGGTTTCCCCGGGGAACAGGGGGCACTGTTCCTGGGCCTGGTCGCAGACGGTGATCACCAGGTCGAATTGCTGCCCGGCCAGTTCGTCCACGGATTTCGAGCGGTGATGACTGATGTCGATGCCCAGTTCGGCCATGACCTGGATGGCCATGGGGTTGACCCGGCTGGGCCTGATCCCGGCGGAATAGGCCTTAACCTGCCCGGCCAGGTCGTGGTTCACCAGGCCCTCCGCCATCTGGCTGCGGCAGGCGTTCTCGGTGCACAAAAAGAGCACTTGCATCATAAACAGGTTCCTTACCTCTTTGGGAAGGAATGAATCAGGTTAGCTCCTGCAACCACTGTTTGAGGCGCGCCTCGATCTGATCTCTCACTTCCCTGAACTTGGCCAGCTTTTCTGCCTCGGGGCCCGCAAAGGCCGCGGGGTCCTCAAAAGGCCAGAACATCCGGTGCAGAAAGCCCGGAAACAGGGTGGGGCATTTTTCATTGGTCTGCTCGCAAACGATGATGACATAGGGGAAATACTTCTTGCCGAGAAATTCCCCTACACCTTTGGAGTAGTGCCCTCGGAGATCAAAGCCCCTTTCTTCCATGACCTTCCGAGTGTAAGGATGGATTTCCTGGGGTTCAAGCCCGGCGCTGTAGACTTCGAAGCGGTCTCCGGCGTACTTCTTCAGGAAGGCCTCGGCCATCTGACTGCGGGCCGCGTTCCCGCTGCATAAGATGAGTACTCTGGCCTTGCCCATGCTCATCGCCTTCTTGTGAGAGTGCTCTTTCCTGACGCCCCCGGAAAGACCGTTGTCGCTCCAGGATTGTTGGTTCAATCAGGTGTTATTGAATCATCTTTTTGATCTCATCCACGCTGGGCACTTGGCCCACCACCTTGACCTCGCCGTCCACCACCAGGGCCGGGGTGGTAAAGATGCCGAAGGCCATGATCTTGCTCAGTTCGCTCACCTTTTCCACCTCATAGTTGCCGCCGAGAGCTTTGGCCGCCTCTGCTGTGCGCTTGCCCAACTCCACGCATTTGGGGCAACCCGGACCCAAAACCTGTATTTTTTTCATGGTATTTCGTCTCCTTTGCAAGTGGTTCAGCCGCCGAATTGGGAGAGCTTAGCGGCTACGTCTTCTTTCGCCACCTCCCCCACGGCCATCCAGAGCATGTGTTTCTGGGCGTCCAGGAAGAGCAGGGCCGGTAGCTGGATGAGGCGGTACTCGCCGATATACGGCACCGCAGCTTGCCGGTCGGTGTCATAATCAATGCGCTTCAGCAACGCCTGCCGCGGCCCGTTAAAAGTCTGGTTCACCAAGGTGTCTGCGGCGTGGACGTTCCTGGCGCTGCAGCCGCAGGCCTTGCTCCTGGTGATATACACGACCTGGCTTACTTGGGTGGCTGCGGCATTGGTCAGCACCGCCGAACCCAGGATCGCCAGAACTATGATACCAGCAACACCGATTTTGCCCTTCGTCATTTCCCCTCCCCCCGTTACCTTTTGAGTAAGTCACCTCTTTCTTTAAGCCCAATCAGCCGCCGAATTGGGAAAGCTTGTCGGCAATTTCCTTTTCATCCAATTCCCCCGCTTTCGTCCAGAGCAGATTGCCTTTGGCGTCCAGGAACAGCAGGGCCGGCGCTTGGGTGACCCGATATTGCTTGATATAAACTTTGGCCGCCTCCTTGTCGGTGGAATAATCAATGCGCTTGAGCAGGCTCTGCCTGGCACCGTTAAAGACGTTTCCCACCATGATGTCACCCGCCTGACAGATGGCTAACGTGCAGCCGCAGGCCTTGGTGAGAGTAATATAAACCACCTGGGCCAGCTTGGGCTGGTCCGCATGGGAAACGGCGTTGCTTAAAGCCGCAGCAAGAATTAACAAGATGGTAAAAACGGTTTTTCGAACCATTATAAAAAGTTCCTCCATTCACCAAATTAATATCGCCAACTTGGGCGGCCTTTAACGGCTGCCCCCCATCGGACTATCTGAAGGAATATTCAGGAAAGAATTAAGAGAAGAGGGGCAACAACTTTTACTCTGTCCATCCGGCTTCCCCAGGCTCAGAACTATCTGTAATAAAAATGCTGCCAAAGCCATGAATATAAAAACCAGCACCTTATTTTTCAGCATAGGTACCTCTGTTCAACCTAACGCCGCCGCAGCTTCCTGCAGCCATTTTTTCAGCGCTTCCCGGGTTGGTAGATTCCCCACGGCTTTCACGTCATCATTGATCAGGAGCGCCGGGGTGCCAAACACCCCCAGTGCGGTGATGTCCTTCATATCCCGGACGTGCTCCACCTCAGCCGGGAGGCCCAACTCCGCCAAAACTGCCATGACGGTTTGCTCCAGCCGCTCGCAAGCCGGACAACCGGGACCGAGAATCTTGATGTTCAGCCCGCTTCTCTCGTCTTCCACCTTCTCGCCCAGGGCCTTTTTAAATTCCCGCCAGAAAGCCCGTTTATACTCCTCCTGGGCGGAGGCGGGGATGTAGTTCCTGGGTTTGACCCTGGCAAGCAAAGCCTGGGCGATCTCTTCCTCGGGACGCCCCCGCCAGGATTTTACTTCTTCGATGGCCGCTTTTAGACCGGTAATGCCGACCCGGAATTTGCCGAGGGAGATTTGGGTAAGGTCCTCATCGGGCATGGCTCCTTTTCAACCTCCTGATTCGCCAGGTCTCTGGCCAGGGTCCATTCTCCAGCCGTCAGTTCTCCCGGGTCAAACCTTATCCCCAGCGCCCGAGCGATGCCATCTCGAATGGCTGCTTGCACTTCTCCCATCTCGGGTAGCTGCCCCAGGATCTCCTGGAGCGAGGTGATTCGCCCCTCCAGCTTAGCTCGCAACTCCGCCGGGGAATCGGCGCTCCCTGGCCATAAACTCACCAATGCCTCGATCTGCGGCAGTAAAATGACGGAACCGTGCTGCAGCATGGAGGAGGCGTGCCAGGTCTGGGCGCTTCCCACGAACTTCCTGTCCCGGTGCATAATGGAACCTAACGTCCCCCTCAGAAAGCAGATGTCCTGCTGCGGCGGTTTCATGATGCCGCGGCCCATGCGGGCATCGATTCCCAGCCGGCGAAAGCCTTGCAGCAGACCGTCGCAGATCAGGCGGTAAGCCGCGGTGACCGCGGAAGGCATCCCATCGGCAGTGCCCGCGATAACCGCGTAGGTGAGATCACCCAGGTGCAACACCGCCCGCCCGCCGCTGGGCCGCCTGACGACCTCAATACCCAGGCGCCGGCAAGCTGCCAGATCCAGGTTATGGCGCTTCTGGCAGTACCCGAGGGACACAGCAGGCGGGCTCCATTGATAAACACGCAGGGTCGGCGGTGCCTGGCCGTTGGCGTGAAGACATAGGATAGCCTGATCGACGGCCATGTTGAGCGCGCCGGACATTGCCCCGGTATCCAAAAAACGCCAAACTTTCATCGGATTTCCCCAAAAAAGACCGGCGCCTTGTAGGAACTGCGCACCAAGGGCCCGGCGGCCACGCTTTTGAAACCGAGATCCAGAGCTTGCCGCTGCCGGGAAGCAAACTCCTCCGGGTTCACATAGCGGGCCACCGGGACATGGTGGAGGGAGGGAGAGAGATATTGTCCTAACGTGAGCATGTCGCAAGCCACGTGCCGCAAGTCCCGCAGCACTGCCTCAATTTCTGGTGATTCTTCCCCCAGGCCCAGCATCAGACCGGATTTGGTGATGATTTTGGGGGAAAGCTTCTTGGCCTGTTCCAGGACCTTCAGGGAACGCCGGTAATCAGCGCCCCGCCGCACTTCAGGATAGAGCCGGGGCACGGTCTCCAGGTTGTGGGCCAGGATGTCCGGCCCGCTGGCCAGCACGGTGGCCAGCGCCTCCCTGGACCCGGCAAAATCCGGCACTAAAAGCTCTACGCGCACGCCGGGACAGTGCTCCCGCAAGGCTTCCACCACCCGGGCATAGTGGGCCGCGCCGCCGTCCGGGAGATCGTCCCGGGTCACCGAAGTGATGACCACGTGGCGCAGACCCAACTCGGCCACCGCCCGGGCCAACCGCTGGGGCTCATCCGCCTCCACCGGCGCCGGTTTGCCCTTGGACACGGCGCAAAAGGCGCAGTTCCGGGTGCAAACATCGCCCAGGATCAGGAAGGTGGCGGTGTGATGAGAGAAGCACTCTCCCCGGTTGGGGCAGCGGGCGCTGTCGCACACTGTGGGCAAATGCAGCCGGTCCAGCAGGTCGCGGGTGTGCATCACCATCTCGGCCCCGGTGCCCCGTTTGGCGCGGCGCACTTCAGCGATGAGCCACTCCGGGGCAGGCTGAGGCATCAAGCGCCTCCTCCTGGGGGCGGCAGGTGAATAGCCTGGCCGTGCAGGGCCTGGGCCACTTCCAGGATCGCCTCGGACAAGGTCGGGTGGGCGTGGATGGTCTCCATAATCATCCGGCTGGTGAGTCCCCCCCGCATGGCCAGGGCGATTTCATGGATCATGTCGGCGGCGTGGGGGCCGATAATGTGGGCTCCCAGGATCTGGTCGGTCTGAGCATGGACGATGATCTTTACGAGGCCTTCCATCTCTCCTAAGCACTGGCCCATCCCCAAAGATTTGAAGGGAAAGCGGGCCACCTTGATGGGGTGTTTGGCCTCGGCTTCCGCTTCCGAAACCCCCACCGCGGCGTACTCCGGGAGAGTAAAGGTGCAGCGGGGGACAACGTTATAGTCCATCTTGCTTCCCAGACCCAGGGCGTGCTCCGCGGCGCAGATGCCTTCGGCAAAGGCCACGTGGGCCAAGAGCCACCCCCCGATGACGTCGCCTGCGGCATAAACGTCCCGCACATTAGTCATCAGGTGTTCGTCCACCACGATGTGTCCTTTCTCCAGTTCAACGCCCAGCTCCTCCAGTCCCAAGCCTTCGGTGTTGAACCGCCTGCCGGTCGCCAGGAGAATGGTATCCGGGCTCAGCTCAGTGCCGTCGGCGATCCGGACCGTAAACTGCTCTCCCGCCGCAGCCGCTTCCGTCACGTGAACGCCGCACTTGACCGTGATCTTGCGCCGCTTCAGCACGCCGGTGAGATATTCCCCCATCTCGGCGTCGTCGTAGGGCAGCAGGCGGTCCAGAGCTTCCACCAGGCTCACCTGGGAGCCCAGTTCTCGGAAAATGGCGGCCATCTCCACCCCCACGGCACCGCCGCCTACTACCAGCAAATGCTTTGGGAGATAGTCGATGGTAAGAATCTCATCGGCCAGGAAGACCCGGGGGCTTTGGGGAAACAGAGATAAGCGGGCCGGGCGGGAGCCGGTGGCGATAATCACCTTGGCCGCTTCCACCAGGCTTGACTGCCCGTCCTTTTCCACTTCAATGCGGGTGGGGGAAAGGAATCGGCCTCTGCCCTCCACCAGGGTGATGCGCTGGGCCTGAAAAAGTCCAGCGATGCTGCGGCGCAGTCCCGAAACCACCCGCTCTTTCCGGGCGATGATGGCTTGGATATC